>Ga0207813_100142_pt1 | contig 55221 bp, 62 predicted proteins | sample A23E3SouthBayCA_2_FD_187730 | JGI IMG/M metagenome (GOLD analysis project Ga0207813, IMG submission 187730) | Aerobic enrichment media microbial communities from Eden Landing Ponds, California, USA - A23 E3 (4) (SPAdes) | ecosystem: Environmental > Aquatic > Marine > Unclassified | place... | reverse complement strand
GACAAGCCGCTCGCGTGGGGGTTCGACGTGCTGCCGAGCGGCCGGTCGCTCGCGCACTCGCTCGTCGTCGCCGTCCCCGCCGCCGTCGTCGCGCTCGGCGTCGGCATCCAGCGCAACGACGTGGCGACCGCGGTCGCGTTCGGCACCGCGTACTTCAGCCACCTCGCCGGCGACGTGCTTTACCCGCTCGTCACGGACGGCGCGCTCCGCGTCACGTTCCTCCTCTGGCCGCTCGTTCCCGCTGACCCGGGCGACGCCCAGAATATCGGGCACGTCTTCGACCTCGTCGCGGCGTACGGTGAGTTCCTCGCGTCCCCGCAGGGACTGGCCTATCTCGCGCTTGAAGCGGTCGCGCTCGCGTTGGCCGCGCTCCTCTGGGCGGTCGACGGCGCGCCCGGCCGGTGGTGGCGCGCCGACCGCCGGAACCAGTAGCGAACGGATAACAATGCCCTCAAGTCCGAATCCATCGACTAATGCACCTGAATCACCAGCCAGTCGCCGACCTTCGGCGCGCGAACCGATGAACGGAGTGACGTCGCTCGACACCGCGCTCCGCCGCGCCGGCCGTCGCCTCGTCGCCCGATACCCGCGGCTCGAAACGCCGCTCGTGCACGCACGCGACCGGTACGCCCGAGCGTACGTCGCCGCGCGAACCGCCGCGAATCACGTCCGATACGCTGCGCCACCCGACCCCTATCGGCTCGTCCGCGTCGACCCCGCACGCATCGTTCACACCGACCCACTCCCCGGACCACGATTCAAGGACGCGGGCGCCGTCACCGGCGGCGACTGGGACCGCAACCGTCCGCGGTTCGACGACATGGCGGTCTACCGCGCGTACGAAGCCCACTTCGAACACGGCGTCCCCTGGCGGGAGACCGAGTTCTACGAGCACACCGTCGCCACTATCGCCTCGGGCACGCCGAAGTGGGGGTGTCGCTCGCAGGCGGAGTTCGACGACCGGTGCGTGCGCCTCGACGAACTCTACGAGTCCATCCGAACGAACGGCTACCGAACGCAGGACGAACTGCTCGACGCGAATCACGACGACCCGATCAAGACCCAGCACCGATTGAAGACCGAACGCCTGAAGGACGAGATCGCGGTGACCATCGGCCGCGACGGCGAGGTGTTCTTCGCGGACGGACGCAACCGTCTCTCCATCGCGAAACTCCTCGACCTCGACGCGGTGCCCGTGCGCGTCCTCCGCCGCCACCGCGGCTGGCAGGCCATCCGCGACGCCTACCGAACCGCCGCGCCGCTTCCCGACGACCTCGAAACACACCCCGACCTCGCGCATCTCTGAGACCACAGGAACGCGCGACTCGTCGGTGATTCTCTGACTGCGAGAACAAACTGGTGTACCGAAGGAGTTAGCGGACGGTTTGCGCGACCTCGCGCATCGTTCGGACACGGAGGTCGGTGGTGGCGCGCTGGTAGTCAATGTAGGCAAGCAGCCGCCTGAAGCGGGTTTCCCCGCCCGGCGCGAGGAGGTTGTGGGGGTGGAGCCAGACGTGGAAGACGCCGTCGTTCGCGGCGGCTTTCCGGACGCCGCGTTTCGCGACGGCGAGCGCGGGGTCGCTGCCGATGCACGCGGCCGCGGTGCGTGCCGCGCCCTGGAAACTGTACAGGTAGAGTGACGCGGGGACGTTCACGAGGCCGTGTTCGTCCACGGTCGGGTGGACGAGGTCTGGCGCGGTTCCGACGCGCGACCAGTCGAGGAGTTTCAGCGCCGGGCGGAGCCGCGTTCCCTCGTACCAGCGGCGCGGGCGGACGCCGCGGTAGCACTCGAAGCCGTTGGCGGCGAGGCGGTCGCGGTGCGCGACCTGGTTCCGCGGGAACACGAGCGTGTCGAGCGAGAGGTCGTGCTCGCCCGCCGCGCGCATGCAGCCGTCGAACTCCGCGTCGGCAACGCCTTCGGTCGCGTAGGATTGCGTCATCGGGACGTGCGAGTACGTGTGCGCGGCTATCTCGTGGTCCGGACTGCTCTCCCGAATGTCCGTGACGAGGTCGGGCGCGCGCCACTCGTCGGCCGCATCCGCCGTCCCGGCCGTGCAACTGAACCACTCCGGCGCGAGCGGGTGGTCGGCGTGCGTGCCGTCACACGACTCGTGGAAGAGGTGGCCGACGACCGCCCACGTCGCGGGAACCCGGTACGTGGCGAGCGCGTCGAGCGCGGCGTCCCAGCCTTGGCGGGCGTCCGCGACGCGGTCCGGCGCGTCCGGGAGGTCGTGGTAGCCCCACGAGAGTTCGGCGTCGAGCGAGACGACGACGTCACCCATCGAAAACGCCCCTCATTCGACCACTGGCGCGCCGGCGAGCGCTCGGAGGCCCTCGTCGATCGGTATCGTCGCCTCGAACCCGAGGTCGCGGCGCGCGCGCGTCGTGTCCGCGGCGCTCCGCTCGATGTCGGCTGGCCGCGGCGGCGTGTGCACGATGTCGACGGTCGGATCGACGGCGTCCCGGACGATTTCGGCGAGCTCCCGAATGGTCGTGCTGTCGCCCGTCCCCACGTTGAACGCGCGGCCGGTCGCGTCGGTCGTCGCGGCCGCGAGGTTCGCGCGCACCACGTCCGCGACGTGCACGAAGTCCCGGGTCTGCGTGCCGTCGCCCTCCACGGTGAGCGCCTGCCCGGCGGTCGCCTGTTCGAGGAACGTGCTGATGACGCCGCTGTACTCGCCGCCCGCTTGTCGCGGCCCGTAGACGTTGAAGTACCGGAGCGAGACCGTCTCGAGGTCGTACTGCTCGGCGTAGACGCGGGCGTAGTGGTCCAGCGCGAGCTTGTCGACGCCGTACGGCGACTGCGGGGTCTTCGGCGCGCCCTCCCGTATCGGAACGCTGTCGGGCGTGCCGTAGATGGCGACGCTGGACGCGAGGACGACCCGGGCGTCCTCCGCGCGTGCGTGCTCGAGCAGCGAGAGCGTCGCGTCGACGTTCCGCTGGTGGCTCTCCACCGGGTCGTCGACGGACGCGGGGACGCTCACGAGGCCAGCCTGGTGGAAGACGAGGTCGACGCCCGCCATCGCTGCGGCGAGCGTCGTCTCGTCCCGCAGGTCGCCCGTGTGGAGCGTCGCGCCGTCCGGCACGTTTTCGGCGCTTCCGTTGGAGAGGTCGTCGAGCACGCGAACCTCGTTCTCGTCCACGAGCGCGTCGACGATGTGACTCCCGACGAACCCCGCGCCGCCGGTGACGAGCACAGTCCGTCCGGTGACCGAGGGCGTCCCTGTATCGGTCGATGGTTGACGCATGAAACATCCGTCGCCCAGACGCGGGTTTGTTATAGAGCGCATTCCCGCCCTACGCCCGAATCCCGGGGTGTCGCAGTCAGTCTGTGTCCTCGATGAACAGCGTCCGGTGCTCGGCGAAGTAGTCGTAGCCAACGCCGAGCACGACCCCATAGCAGAGGTAGGCGAAGAGCGTGGCGACCAGAAGCGGTGGTTCTGTGCCCGATTGGTCGCCTGCGGTCTGAATGAGCTGTGCGGTGACGATGCCCACGTACCCGCCCCAGAGCGCGACCGCGAAGAGGGCGCCGTGGACGGACCCGGATTTGCCGGGCATCCACCACGTGAACGCGGCGAAGATGAGCGGCCAGAGCGCCACGAACCAGACGGCGAACGCGCTCCACGTGACCACTGTTCCGGCGAGGGAGCCCGGCGCGCAAAAGCCGACGGGGGAAATCGTGCAGAAGTTCGCGAACAGCGGGACGAGCCGATATCCGAAGACGGCCTCGATCCCGAACAGGACGACCGTGAGAACGACCGTGGCGAGCGCTCCGCCGCCGAGCGCGCTCCTGATGTGACCCATACGTATTCGAAACGCGACCACCACGCATAGTAACAGAGAACCGTTCACGCGCTCCCGCGGCGGTTAGCCGCTGCGTTCTACGCGCTATGTTAGTCGGCGCGGCGGCGGTCGACGAGGACGAGCGCGGCGAACGCAAGTCCGCCGAGCACGCGAGTGCCGATATCGAGAACGGTACCGGGGCCGCTGTCGGGCGTGAGTGGCGTGAGAACGAGGCCGGGTGCCATGAGGAGGAGCGCGGACGCGGCGAACGCGGCGCGTTCGAGCCTGGAGAGGTCGGTGTAGAGGTAGCCGATGACGGTCGCCGCGAGCGAGACGACGCCGACGAACACGCCGATGACGGGGATGACGACTTCGGGGAGGAAGAACCCGAGGTCGGTGACGTCCGCGAGGGAGATGACCTCGACGTCGCCGTCGGTGCCGACGCCGCGGAGGAGGAGAATGCCGGGCGTGAGGACGAACGCGAACGGCACGATGGCCTTGTTGAGACTGAGGCTGAACGCCTGCACGCCCGTGTCGAACGGGTCGGACTTGGCGACGCCGGACGCGGCGTACGCGGCGACCGCGACGGGTGGGGTGATGTCGGCGATGACGCCGAAGTAGAGGATGAAGAGGTGCGCGGCGAGCAGGGGCACGCCGAACTCGGAGATGGCGGGACCGAGCAGGGAGACGAGGATGATGTACGTCACTGTCGTCGGCATCCCCATTCCGAGGATGATGCAGGAGATGGCGGTGATGACGAGGAGAACGACGAGGGAGCCGCCGGCGAGGTCGAGGATGAGCGCGGTGAGGTTCGGACCGAGGCCTGTCGTGGCGATGATGCCGGGGATGATGCCGGCGGCGGCGACCGCGACGACCACGGCGGTGGCGGTGCGCGCCCCGTCGTCGAGCGACTTCACGACGAACCAGACGTAGCGAAACGCCCCGTTGCTCGCGAGACTGGGACGGGAGACCGCGTCCGCGGCGGCGCGCGTCGCGTCCCCCACGTCGTCGCTGTACGCGAGGCGTCCCGGGTCGGTCCGGTGTCGGACGAGCAGCGTGAAGAAGGACGCGGCGATGAGCAGCCATCCGAGGTCGCCGAGGACCGCGGGGACGACGGCGTGTCCGGCGTTCGCCGCGAGAACCGCTCGCACGCCGGCGAGGCTCGCGATAGCTCCTCCCAGAACGTACCGTGTTTCGCGGGTGTACGCGGCGACGACGCCGATGAGCGCGAGGATGGAGAGGATGGTGAACCACGCGGAGCGCGCGACGGAGAGGCGCTCGACGAGCAGGTAGAACAGGAGCAGGAAGAGCGGCGCGAAGTAGAACCAGCCGCGGGCGAGGTGGGACCGGATGGACACCAGTTCGATACCTTCGACGCCGCCGATGTCGAGGCGGCTGGCTTCCAAGTGTACCATCACCCAGACGCCGAAGAAGAAGACGACGGCGGGAATGGCGGCGGCGACGATGACGTCGGGGTAGGGGGTGAGCGTGTACTCGACGATGAGGAACGCCGCCGCCCCCATCACCGGCGGGAGGATTTGACCGCCGGAGGACGCGGACGCCTCCACCGCGCCCGCGAACGCGGGCCGGTAGCCCGCCTTCTTCATCAGCGGGATGGTGAACGCGCCCGTCGTGACCGTGTTCGCGATGGACGACCCGGAGATGGTTCCCATGAACCCGGACGCGAGAATCGAGGCTTTCGCCGGGCCGCCCTTCCGGCGACCGGTCGCGGCGTACGCGAGGTCGATGAGCCACCGGCCCGCGCCCGAGGTTTCGAGGAACGCGCCGAACAGGATGAAGATGAAGATGAACTGCACGGACACCAGAACGGGGATGCCGAGGATGCCCTGGTCGGTGTACCAGAGGTTCCGAATGATGGTGCTCCACGGCGCTGGACTCGTGGAGAGCACGCCGATGAACGGCGCGTCGAGCGGAATCACCGAGGCGTACTTCGCGTACACGATGAACGACCCGACGATGACGGTGAGGCCGCCGCCGAGCGCGCGCCGCGTGGCTTCGAGCACGAGGAGGACGACGCCGACGCCGAGCAGGTACGCCCACGAGGACACGCCGAGAATCGGCCAGTCGGTCGTGAACGCGAGAACGCCGTACACTTCGCCGAGCGTGCGGCCCGCGTCGAGGCCGAGCGCGCGCATGAACAGGATTTCGCGGAACTCGTCGAGGTAGTAGTACGCGGCGGTCCACGCGAACGCGATGCAGCCGTAATCGAGCGGCGTGATGCGGTCGTTCTCGGGGTCGCCGACAAGCCACGTGACGCCGCCCGCGACCGCGTCCGTGACGGCGGTGGCGGGGGAGTCCGGGCCGGCGCGTTCGCGCACCCACGCCGGGACGCGGCGCAGGCGCTTCGAGAGCACGCCCTGCCCGGTGGACGGCGGGAACAGCGCGAACGCGAGCGTCAGCGCGAACACGACGTGGAGGGCGTTTATTTGGAGTTGCTGGAGGGCCGCGACCCGAACCGTGCCGACGACCGGGAGCGACACCTCGAAGATGAATCCGCGCGCCGCGAGCCACACCTGGTAGAGCGAGAACAGCACTGCAATCGCGGAAACGAGAACCGAGAGCCGGCCGCTGAGCGTGCGGTTGCGTTCGATTTCTTGGAGGAGTTCCTCCTGTTCGTCCGCGCTCAACGCGTCCGGCTCCGCGTTCGTTGCGTCGTCGCGGTCACTCATCGCCACGGGACGCGTTCGAGGAGACTGTGGTGGTCGACGCTGATACGGACGCTACTCGCGTTCGAGAGCGCGACGAGGTCGTAGCTACGGCCGTCGACGCGGAGCGTGTGCCCCGCGATCCGGCCCGGCGTCACGTAGAACGCGTCGTACGAGCGGTCGGGGTCGAAGACGAACCAGCCGCCAGCGAGCGTGACGTTCTCGCGCGCCGGCAGCCCCCAGCCGTACGACTGGAACCGCATCAGCGTGTTATCCAATTGCGTGCCGTTCACTCGATACACGTCCTCTATCGGCGTTTTCTCGACACTGTGCGTGTACGCGAGCGTGATATTGTCGCCGTCCGAAACCGGAGTCGAGAGCAGGACTTCGCCGGTGTCGGCGTCGGAAACGGTGAGGTCGTACGCGGGCTGCGTCGCCACGTACCCGGTCGTCCCTGCGGCCAACGCGAACACCACACCGAGCACGACGGCGGCGAGCCGCCAGCGGCCGACCGGAGTCCACCCCATCCGCGCCTACCCCTCGAAGTAGGCGCGAGCCCCCTCGTGCAGTTCGATGGACATGCCGTCCTGTGCGGACTCCCGCGAGATGAACTCGGACTTGATGGTGAGGTCGTCGACGTTGTCGAAGAGCGCCGCTGTCACCGACTGCACCGTGTTCGCGGGGAGCTCGGCGCGCGTCGCGATCATCGCCTGCACGGACACGGTCGGCACGTCCTGACTGACGCCGTTGTACGTGCCGGCGGGAATCGTGTCCGCCGCGTAGAACGGCGCGGCGTCGAGCACCGTCTGCTGGTTCTCGCCCGCGACTGGGACGATGACAAGGTCGTTCGTCGTTGCGAGGTCGCTGATAGCGCCGACCGGCCAGCCGCCGACGACGAACGCCGCGTCGATGTCGCCGTTCCGCAGCTGGTCCGCGGCCGTCGAGAACCCCGCGTTCTGCTCGGTGTAGTCGGTGATGCCGAGCGCGTCCAGTATCTGTTGGGCGTTCACTTGCGTGCCAGACCCGAGGTCGCCCGTGTTGATGACCGCGCCCGAGAGGTCCGCGGGCTCCGTGATACCCGTGTCCGCGAGCGTCACGATGGTGATGGTCTCGGGGTACAGCGTCGCCACCCCCCGCAAATTCTCGATGGGATTACCCTCGAACACGTCGATGCCTGTCCCGTTCTTCGCGAAGTACGCCACGTCGTTCTGGATGAGCGCGAAGTCCGCACTTCCGTTCGCCAGCGACCCAACGTTCTCCACGGACGCGCCCGTCGACTGGACCTGAATCCGGTACGACGTGCTCTCCTCGATTATCTGCTTACACTCGTTCGACAGCGGGTAGTACGTTCCGCCCGTGCCGCCCGCGTGCCACGACAACCGCGTCGTCCCGCCGTTCGTCGTCGTAGTGTCCGTCGAAGTACCGCCGTTCGTCGTTCCGTCAGTCGTCCCGTCGGTCGTCGTGTCGTCACCACCGCCGCCACAGCCCGCGAGAGCGCTCACGCCAGCGACACCCGCGAGACCGACGAACTTCCGGCGCGAAACGTCTGACCGCTCGTCTGAATCAACCATACTGACACCTCACTCACCAGTACCGCATTGTTACCCCCACGCTACCTGCTCCGCGACGCTCGCTTGGAAAAGAAACGTCGGCGTCTCGGTCGACCGCTCACGCGGCCGGAATCGGGGGAATCAGTGTGGCCGCGTCAGCGAGGATGACTTCGGTACGTCGCGAACGGGGACGCGACGGGAGTGATGTCGGCTTACTGAAAGCCGATCTGGTGGGTCTGGCTCTTCTCGATCTTCGGGAGTTCGATCCGGCAGACGCCGTTCTCGAACGAGGCGTTCGCCTCGTCGATGGTCACCGGCATCGGCAGCGGGACGATACGCTCGACGTGCAGCGGACGCTCCCGGAGGTGGAGGCGTTCGTCGTCGTAGTCGTCCTCGCGGTCGGCGGTGATGCGGACGTGCTGGTTGACGCCCTCCAGCACGATGTCGTCCTTCGTGTATCCCGGGAGTTCCGCGACGATGATGAGTTCGTTCGGCGTCTCCACGAGATCAACACGGATTCCGGCGGCCGTGTCCGGCTCCGTCGCCGGCCCGACCGGTATCTTCTGCCGTGGCGGCTCTGCGGGCCCAACCGGCGGAACCGCGGCCGCGGGTTGGGCCGCAGCGGCCAATCCGTTGACTCCCTGCCACTGTGACGGCGTTCGCTCCGGCGAGTCACCCGTCATCTCACTGAATCGCGGGAAACCACGGCTGCTGCTCGGGCGACTGCTGCTGGCTCGGTACCTGCTGCCCGGACCCGTTCACGGACTGCTGCGGCTGCTGCTGGAACTGCTGAACCGGCTGCTGAGACTGAAGCTGCTGTGGCTGCTGGGACTGCGGCTGCTGAACGGGCTGTTGCTGATACTGCTGCTGGGGCTGTGCCTGCTGACTACCGTTCTGCATCTGCGGCTGCTGTGCCTGCTGGCGCGACAGCTGCTGGGTCGGCTGCTGCATCTGCGGCTGCTGGAACTGCTGGGACTGCGGCTGTTGCGCCGGCTGCGACTGAATCGGCTGCTGAATCTGCGAGCCGGTGCGCTGCGGCTGAACAGGCTGCTGCTGGAGCGCACTCGACGTACCGAACTGTATCGGGGACTGCTGTTGTGACTGTTGCGCCGGCTGCGACTGAATCGGCTGCTGGGACTGCATCTGCGGCTGCTGGGCCAGCTGGGACTGCTGCTGGGGTACCTGGAACTGCGGCTGTTGCTGGTACTGCTGGCCGGGCTGCTGTTGGGTCTGTGACTGCGGCTGTTGCGGCTGGCTCTGTTGACGCTGCGGCGTCTGTTGGCCGGTCGCAATCTGCGGGTCCAGGAGACCGACGGCGCTGAGCGGGACGTTCTGTGCGTACGCGAGCTGGACTTCGTTCGGGTACTGAGAAGCGAGCTGCGACACGTAGTTTCGTTCCGTGGTCGAGAGGAAGCGGCCGGTCACCGGGTCGTGTGCGAACTGGGACGCCGTCCGGTTGGTCGTGGGCTGTGCGAGCTGATTGTACGATGAGAGTTCTGGCATCTCTGAACCTCCAACAGGAGCATTCGGCGCTGAGCGCATTGTTAGTAGCTAGGTACGAAAAGTAAGCGTCGTCGGGCTGAAACGAGGACAATGCTTATTCAACGAGTTGTTGTATTATCATTCATGAACCGTTGCGAAGAACAGACGAGTACGAGGCCGGTCGCGGACGCTGAGGGGTCGTCGGACACGGACGTGTATCGAGTTCTCGCAGACGAACACCGACAGCGCCTCTTACGGTTTCTCGACACCGTCGACGAGAGCACCATCGACGAACTCGCCACTGTTCTCAGCGGCTGGCCGGCGACCCAGGAGAACGCCACCGTGACCGAGACCGAGTACGCGCGTGCAGCAATCCGAGTCAGGCACGTTCACGTCCCGATTCTCGACAGCGCTGGACTGATCGACGTGACCGGCGAGACTATCTCGTTGACGGATACCGGGAAGACCGCCGTCAGCCGTCTCGACGTGCCGGCGAACTGACGGTCTGCATCGATGCCATCGTTCGACGCGCTCTTGGATTCCGTGCGGCGACCGTCCGTCACTGTCACCGTGTACGCTCCCTCGGACGCGAACGCGGACGCTATCGCGGCGACGTTCGATTCCCTCTCCGTGACGGTCGACGTCCGACCGCTCCCCTCGACGGCGCCCGGTGCGTTCGTCGCGTTCAAGACCGACGGCCGCGTCGTCGGGGTTCTCCCCACCAGCACGCTCACTCACTTACTCGCGCCGCCGGTCAGCCGGCCCGCAGACCCGGACGCCGTTTCCCGAGTCTATCGTGTAGTGTTCGACCTGCTCGACGAAATAGTGTTCACGACGGCCGACACGCAGGCGCTCCAGGCGGTCTCCGAGGAGATAGAGGACCGCGCGTACCGCGCCGGAGCCGGTGTCCTACACGTTTCCTTCCAGTCGCTGTCGGCGTTCGAACCACAGGTCGACCGGTATCGCGCGTTGGCCGCGGATACGACCGTCGACATCCACGTGTACGGCGCCCCGGACTGGACGCCCCCGTCGATTCCGGGTATCACGTACCACACGCTCGACCCGCCACGGACCGACTACTGGGTGCTCACGTTCACCGCGACGGACCCGGACCGCGCTGTCGGACTGCTCGCCGAACGCCGCGAGACGGGGTTCCACGGCTGCTGGACGGACGACCCCGACCGGGTCGCGGACATCACCGCCGCGCTCGCCGAGCCGAACGACTGACACGGGACTCCTCGCGAACGAACAAGTACGCGCCGAACACGAGCACGCCGAGCGCCGGCACGCCGGCGAGCGCGCCGAGCCGGTAGAAACTCGCACCGGAGAACAGCCAGACGACGCCGAGGACGCACGTCACGAGCGCGCCGACCACGTACAGCACGGGCTGCCAGTACCGCGTCAGGAAGAGACCCGGCACCACGAGCGCCAGGACGCCGAGGAGCAGGAACTGTCGCGCGACTGCCGGTGCGGACGCGACCCACGCGCCGATACCGAGGTGTATCGCGGCGAACGAGACGCTGCACGCGAAGAAGAGCCACGCGACGCCGTCCCGCGTCTGCCGGCCTGCCCGCATAGTGAGTGTTTCGGGCCCTACTCGGATTTCAGGCGGACTTCGTCGTCCGTGACGGTCGCGATCTCCGAGCGGCGCAGCGGGTGGTCGTCGTCGTCGTGGTGTCCCCACTGGAGCCGTGAGCGGATGCGGTCGCTGAGTCCCGGTTCGGGGTCGACGTAGCCGACGCCGTCCTCGACGTCCGATACGATGCCGATCTTGTCGCCGCCCGCGTTCAGAACGGGCTTTCCGATGTCGTCGCGTTCGAGTCGCTGAGAGTTTCGAGCCATGTCCGTTCGTGACGACGCCCCGTCCGGGGTTAGTTATACGCTGACAACTCCGGGTTACTCGCGGACCGCGGCCCGCTGGTCAGACACTACGTCGAACGCGGGGTCGATGTCGCCGAGGACGAACAGCGCGTAGTACCGGAGGTATGCCTGTGCGGGGACGTTCACCAGCGCGACGGCGACGAGGAGCGCGACGCCGAACAGGAGGCCGACGACCGCGAACGCGGCGATGCCGGCGGGTTCGAAGAGAAGGAACACGGCTGCTGCGACGCCGAACAGGAGGCCGAAGGGTAGGAGGAGCACGACGAAGACGACGACAGTGGCGAGCGTGACGAGCACGCCGAGGACGAACGAGAGCACAGCGCCGAGCACCATGTACGCCAGATACTGCTTCCAGTCGGTTTTCACGGACCGCCAGAGGGCGCGCCAGCCGGCGCGGACGCCGCAGTCCCGGCGGAGCATTATCGGAACGACGAACACCGTGGTAAACCCGTTCACGACGGCGACGGCGACGAAGAACACGGCGAGGACGGGGAGCGCGAGCAGGAGCGCGGCGATGACGGCGTCGGACCCGCCGGACCACGCGGTGAACGCGACCGGTGCGACGACGGCGGTGACGGCCGCGATGGTGAGCAGGGCGAGCGCGAGACGGAACTGGAACAGCCGAAACCCCTGCCGCCAGTGTCGACGCGAGTACGCCCGTATCCGGGGCCGTTCGGTGCGGAGGGATTCGACGAACACGAACTCCATCACCGCGCCGACGAACAGGAGGATGAGGACGAGTGCGAGTACGAGACCGACGGCGGCGAGGATAGCGAGCCACACCTGCTCGGTGATGACAGGAAGGTCGCCGACCGCTGGTTCGCCCGGCATCGGCGTGGCTCCCGAGAACTGCGGGCCCGCGTTCGTCGCGCCGACACCGCCGATGAAGAACGCGATGACCGCGAACCGTAGCCACGTCCCGAGCTCGAACGGTACGAGGAGTCGCCACGTCGCTCGACCCGCGTCCACGATATCGTCGACCGCGTACAGGACCATATCCGGACCGACGAGCGCGATTGTCTTTGTTACCGGCCGCCGACACCCCGATTCGGCGTTCAGTTCTCCGTTCGAACCGTCCCCGACGAGCCAGCCGCCCGCGTCTGACTATAGGTATAACTTATAACTATACTCTATCGGGCGCTTCGAACACGTGCATCCGATACTCTCGGGCGGGTCGGCGAGAAGCGCTCGGCTAACCAAACCCTCGGGAGACGTTGCTGGACACGTGTTCTCCACCAACTCGAACCGAACGCTGCGCTCGCGCTCGCTCACCGAACTACGTGGGCTCACACTGGGTGGTCGCGATGAGTGACTCCGTGGACGCGCCGGGCGCGCTCTCGCCGGAGGATCGCGACGAGATGCTCGGTGTCGGCGGTATCGGCGTGCTCGCGTTCGCCCGCGGATACGACGTGCCGCCGTACGCCGTCCCGGTCTCGTACGGCTACGATGCCGAGACGACGACGTTCTACTTCCGGCTCGCGGTCGACAGCGACAGCGAGAAAGCGCCGCTCGACGACCGTCCGGTCACGTTCGTCGTGCACGCTCAGAACGACGTGTGGCAGAGCGTCGTCGCACAAGGACGGCTCGAACCGACCGACGACGACGATGTCGGGACGGACGTGCTCGCGGGACTGCGGCGCACCCACATTCCACTGGTCGACATCTTCGGCCAGGAACCCCGACACGTCCCCTTCGAGTTCTACCGACTCAGCCCGATGCGGATGACAGCGCGCACGGAAACATCGCCGTGACCGACGCGGTAATCGGTCGTTACTCGGGGTATGCGGTCTATCACGATAGGGGTCGCTTCCCCGGAAGGAAGCATGGGTCTATTTGATAGGTTCCGCGGCGGGGACGGCGAGCGCGTCGCCGTGCTCGGTATCGACGGTGTGCCGCACAGTCTCGTCGAGGACTCCCCGGACCGGTTCCCGACGCTCTCTTCGATGCGTGGTGCGCCGATCGACAGCGTCTACCCGCCCGAATCGAGCGCGTGCTGGCCGGCGCTCACGACGGGCGTCACCCCGGGGAAGACCGGCGTGTACGGCTTCCAGGAGCGAGCGGACGAGAGCTACGAGACGTACGTCCCCACCGGGAACGACGTTCGGACGCCGCGGCTCTGGGACCGCGTCGAGGCCGCGGGGCGTCGCGCGACCGTGCTGAACGTCCCCGTCACGTATCCCGCCCAGGAGAACGTCCACCGGATGGTGTCGGGATTTCTCTCCCCAGATATCGAGGCCGCGACGACCGACGCGGAGACGGCGCAGTTTCTCACGTCCATCGGGTACGAGATCGACGCCGACGCGAAACTCGGCCACCAGGAGGACAAATCCGCGTTTATCGAGAACGCGAACGAGACGTTGGACGCGCGCTACGAGGCGTTCAGCCACTACCTTGACGAGGACGACTGGGACCTCTTCTTCGGGGTGTTCATGACCACGGACCGGGTGAATCACTTCCTCTACGGCGACTACGCCGCCGACGGCGAGTACAAGGAAGAGTTCCTCGACTTCTACGAGAACGTGGACGCCTGCATCGGTCGGCTGCGCGACCAACTTCCCGACGACGTGACGCTGCTGGTCGTCTCAGACCACGGCTTCCAGGCCGAACGCGGGGAGGCCGACCTGAACGCGTGGCTCCAGCGCGAAGGCTGGCTCGACTACGACACGTCGGCCCCCGAGGGTTTGAGCGATATTAGCGACGACACGCGCGCGTACTCGCTCATCCCCGGTCGCCTCTACCTCAACCTCGAAGACCGCGAACCGCGTGGACGCGTCCCCGAAAGCGAGTACGACGACGCCCGTGCCGAACTCGCGGACGCCCTCGAATCGCTGCGGGACCCGGACGGCGAACCGGTCGTCGACCGCGTCGTCACGCGCGAGGACGCGTTCCACGGCGCGGCGACCGGCACCGCCCCGGACCTCATCGCCATCCCCGCGAACGGCTACGACCTGAAAGCCGGGTTCGGCGGCGACGACGTGTTCTCCACCAGCCCCCGGAACGGCATGCACTCCTTTTCCGACGCGGTGCTGTTCACCGACGACCCGAGTATCGACCCGCGTGACGCGACCGACCTCCTCGACATCACGCCGACGGTCCTCGACACGCTCGGCGTCGAGTACGCCCACCGAGAGTTCGACGGAACCAGCATCCACTGACGCCCGCCAGCCATCGGCGGGGGTGGCATAGGCGGTGAATTACTTTTCGCGCGTCGGGCCTCCGAGTGAGTGATGACAACCCTGTCCTCGACCGCGGTCGCGGGTGGTAGCGGTGAGTAGTGACCCGTCGTTCGACATCACTGTGTCGACGCCGGTTCAGCCCGACCAATCCCTCCTCGTCGGACTCGCGGACATCGGCGTCGCGGGACTGACGGCCGCCGACTACCTCGTTTCGCAGACCAACGCGACGGAAATCGGGTACGTTCGAACGCGGAACCTCCCGGACATCACGCCGTTCTCGAACGGGACGCCGCGCCACCCGATCCGGCTCTACTCGCTCCCGGAGTCGAACCTCCTCGTGCTCTTGAGCGAGGTGTTCCTCCCGACGACCGTGACGGACGCGTTCACCGGCGCGCTCACCGACTGGGTGGACCGGGCGGCGGTCCGTGACGTGACCGTGTTGTTCGGCGCGCCGTTCCCGCACTCGGAGCACGAACACGTCCTGTTCCACGTCGGCACGGACGCGTATCGGACGCGTCTCCCGACCGAGAACCCGATTCAGCGGCTCGCCGGCGGGTTCTTCGACGGCGTCGTCGCGGAACTGATGACGCGCACGCTGACGGACGAACTGCCGCCGACGGGCGCGCTCATCACGCCAACCCACCTCCCGGGCCCAGACCTCGACGCGGCGCTCCGCCTCCTCACGGGAGTTGAGCGTGTCCACGGCGTGCGCGTGAACGAGTCCGAACTGGAGGAACGGGGGGCGGAGATGGAGCGCTACTACGCTGAGCTCGCACAGCGCGTGCAGGCAGTCCACGAGGGCGACGTGCCGCCCGAGGAGTACCCGGACGACCGGATGTTCATGTAGGCGGGTCCGCGTCCCGCCAGAGGTAGACTGCGGTCGCGACGCTCACCGCCGCGAGCACGAGGAACACGGCGACGAGCGGGAGTGGGTGCGCGGACCGGAACAGTCCGGGCGCGACCACCAACTGGACTGCGAGCGCGCCCGCAATCAGACCGCTCAAGACGAGGCCGAGCACGCGAAGTCGGATACGGAGCGAGCGGGACACAACGAACTGTCCCGACCGCCCGCAGCGGGTTTGTTAGACGCGCCGTACGCTATCGCATCGCCGTCAGCGGACGGACGATGTCCTCCGACGCTACGAGGAACGCCGCGTCGTGCAGCAACTCCTCGTTCTGCGGGAGGACGACCACAGCCGGTTCGTCCTCGACGCCGGTCGAAATGACGTCGAGTTCCAGCATCTCGTACCCGAGGTCCGTCGCCGGGTCGGGGTCGGCGGGAACCGTCCGCCAGTCCGTTTGTTCGACGCTCATTTCAGGCGTTCCGTTCGATTTCGATGGTTGCGTCGCCATCGACCGTGATGTCCGTAATGCCGCCCGAGAACTGGTAGGCGTCGACGCCGGTGCCGACGAGACCGATGACCTTCCCGTTCTGCGCGATGTCCTCGAGCTGGTCCCACGGCGTGCCGTCGCCGGTCACCGTGCTCGCGTCCACGTCCCGAGCGACCGCGTCGGAGACGGTGAACGTGTACTTCGTCACGTCGTCCGCGTCCGTTCCCGTGACCGTGAGCAGGTGCGGGAGCGACGTGTCGTCCTGGCTGTCGGTGTCGTCGGTCGTGCTACCGGTGCCGGAATCGACCGTCCCATCGGAGTCGGTTCCGTCGGTCGTTCCGTCGGTCGTTCCGTCGGAGTCCGTCTGGGTGTCCGTGGAGTCGCCGACGAGCGCAGCGAACGTCGTCGTCGTGCCGTCGAGGGACACGTCGACCGTCGCGCCGTCCGGCACGGAGTAGTCCACGATGTCGCCGTCGAAGCGATACGAGTCGAGCGCGTCCGGGTTGAGGCCGACGCTCGTCGCGGTGTATGTGCCGTCGTCGTTCGAGACGATGGTGTCCGTGTCGGACTCCGCTTCACCGCCGAACGCGATGGCGCCGTCCGCGGTCACCGACACGTCGACGTCGCCCGCGTTGTCAGGGCTCGCGTGAAGGACGAGCGTGTGCTCGCTCGGCTGGTCCGCGTCGCCACCCGACGGGACGGACTGGGGCGTGCCGTCCCACGGGCCGATACCCGCGCCGACGCCCGGGATGTCGTCCGCGGCGGCGTACCCCGTGACCTCGGACGGCAGCGGGAACGTGACCTCGCCGCCGCCGACGAACCCGGACCCCGAGTAGTCCACGCCTACCTCGTGATTTCCGTCTCCGAGCAGGACGCAGTTCTCGATGACGACGTCGCACTGGCCGTCGCTCTTGTCGTTGAGTATCGGCGCGCTTGAATCGTTGTAGAACGCACAGTTCCGGATTTCGACCGTGGACCCGGCGGCCTCGTCCTCGATTTCGATGAGGTTCCCCGCGCCGTTCGCGTCAAGGTACACCCACCAGCAGTTTTCGACGACGAAGTTCCCGGGCTGCCGCATCCGGAGGCCGCGGCCGTTCGCCGAGTTCGTCGAGTCGTGCTGGATGTCGTCCGTCACAGTGATGAGGGAGTTCCGGACGTACGTCGTCTCCGACAGCGGGTTGTTCGTCTCGTCGCGGTGGCCGACGCGGATGCCGGCGATGTTGTTGTTCGCCGCGACGCAGTTCTCGACCGTGACCGGGGGTTTGTCGACGTACGCGCCGTTGTTCACCATCCACGCCCACGCGGAGTTCCGAATCGTCAGCCGGTCGTTCCCGCCCTCGGGCGTGTACAGGCCTTTGTCGCGTTCTTGCTGGCCGCCGTCCGGCCAGATGAAACCGTCCAGCGTCGCGCCCGGATACAGGTCGAGACCGGACGTCGCCTCGGGATTCTCGCCCCGCACCACGATGTTCTCCAAGCGTCCCTCGACGTATCCGCCGAAGGTCCCGTCCTCGAGCAGCAGTTCGACATCACCGGGGTCGCCGCCACCGACGAGCGCCGCGCCCGCGTCGACCTCGGGGGCCTCGTACTGGTACTGGCCGGGGTCGACGACGACCTCACCGTCCGGGCTCGGTGTGTACTCGGCCGCGCTCGCGGTTCCGGTGAGCGCGCCGGTTCCGAGTCCAGCACCGCCGAGGACTGCCGCGACGCCCGCGGTTTTCAGGAACGTGCGTCGGTTTGCGGCGGTATGCCGGGCTTTCTCGTCGTCGTCCTCGGTCGTCGCGTTCGGTTCGTCGTCCGTATCGGCGTGGCGTTTCGCCATGAACCGGTAGTCCGGGCTTACTGGAAAAGTGATTCCGACGGGGTGCGAACCACTCACCGGTACGGTATCGTTACTTAGCGCCGCTTTCCGACCACTCGGTTGCGTGATGCTCGCCGGATAGTGGCCACGCGGTCCCGCGAGCGATGTCGACGCGCAGCGACCGGAAGGCGACCCATAACAATGGCCGTTTCCGGGCACTCCGCACTCGTGAGTACAGCAGCACTCGAAACGCTTCTCGTCGGATTGGACGGCGTGTCTTGGCCGGTGCTCCGTCGGCAGCTCGACGCCGGACGGATGCCCGCGCTTGAGCGATGTCTCGACGACGCCGCCACCGCGGACCTCGAATCGCAGGTGCCGCCGTGGACGCCGAGCGCGTGGCCGTCGCTCTACACGGGCGTCAACCCCGGCAAGCACGGCGCGTTCGACTTCCTCTCCTTCGACGGCTACGACTGGGGTCTCATCAACAGAACGCACGTCCGCGAACACGCCCTCTGGGAACTCCTCGACCGGCACGGCTACTCGAGCGTCGTGGTCAACGTTCCCGTGACGGACCCGCCGCGGTCGTTCGACGGCGCGCTCGTCCCCGGCTACGTCGCGTCGAACGACCCGACCTGCCATCCGGATGGACTGCTCGCCGACCTCAAGGACGAACTCGGCGACTACCGTGTGTACGCGCCGCGCGACCTCGATGGAGACGACCAGCGCATGTGGTATCGACGGCTCGTGGAGATGCACGGCGCGGCGTTCCGGTATCTCCTGGACGAACACGACCCCGATTTCGGGTTCGTGCAGTTCCAGCAGACGGACACCGTGTTCCACGAACGCCCCACCGACGAGGACGCGGTCGAATCGGTGTTCACGGCGGTCGACGCGGAACTCGAACGCATCCTCGACGTGTGCGACCCGGACACGATACTGTTCGCGTCCGACCACGGCATCGGCCCCTACGAGGGAGTGGAGTTCCGCGTGAACGAGTTCCTGCGCGACCAGGACTACCTGCAGACGACGCGCGGGAGCGGCGGGATGCCATCGTGGACGTCGATTGCGCGCGACCGCGACGACGACGGCGGGAGTTCGCGCGCACAGCGACTCGTCGCCGCCGCCGCGTCGGTCGGCCTCACGAGCCAGCGGCTGAAGCGCGTGCTCGAAGCGCTCCGCCTCGACGGGGTCGTGCTCCGGAACGTCTCCATGGACACGGTTCGCGCCGGCACCGAACGCGTGGACTTCGAGCGCTCGACCGCGTACATGCGTTCGCGGACCGAACTCGGCGTTCGCATCAACAAGGCCGGCCGCGACCCCGCGGGCGTCGTCTCGCCCGCTGAGTACTCGTCCGTGCGGTCGGACCTAATTCGCTCGCTGGAGTCCGCGACGACGCCCGACGGCGACCCTGTCTTCGAGACGGTGGCGCCGAGTGAGCGGTACTTCTCCGGGCCGTTTCTCGACGACGCGGTGGACATCGTCACGATTCCGGACGACTACCAGCACTACCTCTCGGCGTCGATGCGCGGCGACCAGTTCGCGCCGCCGTCGGAACCCTGGAACCACAAGCGAATGGGCGTCGTCGCGCTCACCGGGCCCGGCGTCGATACTGACGCGTCGCTCGACGGCGCGCACCTGTTCGATATCGCGCCGACCGTTCTCGCGTCGCTCGGTGTGCCGCCGAGCACGCGGATGGACGGCGACGTGTTGCCGGGCGTCCCACCGATGGACGCAGTAGAGTACGCACCGTTCAGCGGCGGCGACGTGACGACGACGGACGACGCCGACGTGCAGGACCGCCTCGCGAACCTCGGATACCTCGACGACAAATGATCGACGTACGACAACTCGACGCCGACAGCTGGAACGACCTCGTCACGACCGCCCCCGACGCCACCGGATTCCACCTCGCGGAATCACTCGACGTCCTCGCGGACGAAACCGACACGACCGTCTACCGACTCGCCGGCTTCAAGGGCGAGGAGCCCTGCGGCCTTTTCCCCGTCTTCGTCAAGTCGTTCGGGCCGGTGACAACCCTGTTCTCGCCGCCACCCGGCGTGAAGGTGAACTACCTCGGACCGCTGCTGGTGAACGCGGACAAACTGAAACAGCGACGCCGCGAACTCCGCCACAGCCGGTTCGTCGACGCCTGCATCGAATGGCTCGATTCGACCGTCAGCCCGTCGTTCACGACCGTCCGCACCACCCCGGGCTACGCGGACGTTCGACCGTTCGTGTGGAACGACCACGACGCCACGCCCCGATACACGTACGTCGTCGACACGACCCGCGACCCGGACGACCTACTCGCGGCGTTCAGTAGCGACGCCCGCCGGAACATCACGGACGACCACGACACCGACTACGAGATACGGGCGGAAGGCGCGGACGCCATCGACGACATCGTCACCGGCGTCATCGACCGACACGCAGAGCAAGACGAGTCGTTCCCCATCGGACCCACGTTCGTCCGCGAACTCTACGAGGCCGCGCCCGACGGCGTCGTCACGCCGATCACGGTGCGGGCGGACGGCGAGTTCCTCGGCGGCCACGTCCTCGTCGAACTCAACGACACCTGCATCTCGTGGCTCGGCGTCTCCGACCTCGACCACGACCTCCCTATTACGGACCTTCTCGACTGGCACTGCATCCAGCGCGCGCACGACGCCGGCTACTCAGGGTTCGACCTCGCGGGCGCGAACAACCGCCGGCTCAGCGAGTATAAGTCCAAGTTCGCGCCGACGCTCGTCCCCTACTATCGCGTCGAGTCCGGGTCGTGGCCGCTGCGTGCCGCCGCATCCGTCTACGGGACGTTCAAGTGACCGCTACGTCGTGATGTGGAGTTCGTCGGCCCCCGTGATGGTGACAGTCACGCCGGCGTAGCGGAACGTCACTTCCACCTCTTTGTTCGACGTGACGAGCGCGTCGAGCGCATCACAGTCGATCTGCGACTGAAGAATCGGGAGCTCCGTCTCGTCCTGCTCGGTCACGTCGGCGACCTTCTCGACGACCGCCGTGCTCGGGTACGTGTACTCCGACCACGTGAACTGATGGCGACTGCCGGCCCGGATGTCTTCCTCGCTCATCGAGAGTGTATGAGGGGGGAGACTCCGTATGCTGACGGTGCGTGCATATTCGTGATTGGTGATGCAGCGCCAATAAGGATTGCGTGAGAATTACGTTACGAGCGCGTGAGAACCGTGTCCGAACCTGGTCGGTATCCGGCCATCATTCGGTCCAGCCGACGGACGACGTGACAGGCTCGTCGAGGTCGCCGCCCTCGTCCTCTAATGTCCCGTACGGCGCGCAGTCGATGCACCGATGGACGACGTCCTCGTTGTTCCCGAAGACGCGAGCGAACTGAACCGTGACGTGTGAATCGCAGTTCCGACACTGTGGCATGGGCTCACTTCACGAACGAACGCCGCGTAGTTCGTTATACACCCAGTGGGTCGAGAAGGGACTGCATGGCGGCGGGTAGTAGACGTATAACAATACTCGCCGGCCGTGTTCGGACGAGTAGACGCAGCGACCGGATGAGGGCCGCTGCGTCCCCCATACTCATGGTCCGAGAATTCAGATCGAACGACAAGGGAAAGACCGTCGTCACGAAAGCCGGCGACGAAATCGGTACCGTCGAGCGCATCTCCGGTGACATGGCGTACGTGAAACCGATGCAGAACCTCTCGAACCGAGTCCGCCAACGACTCGGCTGGGAGGACGAAGAAGACACGTACGAGCTGAAACACTCGAAGGTAACCGAGTTCGACGACGACGAAATCCACATCCGAAACTAGTCGTCGAGCGCGTCAGCCACCGCGTCCAGGTGGCTGGACCCGACGACACCGACAACGGAGGCACGCTGCCTGAGCGAACGGAGTTCGGCCGCCATCGCGCGCTCGCGCGCGTCGTCGAGAAGCCGCGTCGCGTCCGGCGGCTCGAACGACCGTAGTAACGCCTCGCTCCGCCGCAAGTGGTCCGCTTCGTCCGCTGCTTGTTCTTCCGGCGAGTCCGACCGCCCGCACGCGTACGTGTGCGAGTCGCTGATTCCCGATGTTTCCGTAACGCCGAGCGCGTGCAGTCGCCCGCGAACCGTCTGCGCGACGAGCCGCCCGACCGCCGCGGCCGTCCGGCGAACCGTCGACAGCGACGGGCGTTCGCGGACGACTTGCAGACAGAGTTCGGTGAGTGACCGACCGCTCGGCGCGTCGACGCCGACGACGTGGTCGGTGTCCGCGGCCGCGATAGCCGCCGTCATCTCGCCGCCGCGCGACTCACCGGCCGCCGCGTACTGGCGGAACAGCGGCACGAGCGCGTTCGGGAGTTCGACCGCCACCGCGTCCGGCGCGACCGACGACACCACCTGCTCGGCGCGCGCGCTGCTCGCCGGATGGTCGTGCACGACGCCGACGAGCACGACCGCTTCCCTCACGTCGCTCGCCGGGAGGACGCGGACGTACTCACTCGTCACGCGCGGGTCCGCTCCGTCGACCACAGCCGCCGTTCGTTCGACGACCGACCCCCCGGGGTCAGTCTGACCGTTCATCAGTTACACTCCGTGATCAGCGTATTTACGTTCCCCTCTCACGGTAAGTCACTCCTAACAAACGCCGCGCGCCACGCACCGTACGGTGATGCGACGAGACAACTCCATCACCGACATCGAACGCCTTCTCGACCAGCTGCGCGCCGACTTCGACACCGCGTGGACGCGCGATAGCGACCGGGAGCCGACGCTCGACCTCGTGGAGTACGACGACGAGTACGTCGTCACCGTCGACCTCCCCGGGTACGAGAAAGACGATGTGCACGTGCGCCTCGACGACCGCCGCCTCGTCGTCGACGCCGAACAGTCCACCGCGGACGAAGAAGCCGAGGACGGCCGGTACCTGCGGCGCGAGCGCCGCCACGCCACCGCAACCGAGGAAGTCGACTTCCCGCACGAGGTGGACGACGCCGGCGCGACCGCCCACATGACCAACGGCGTGTTGACCGTGACGGTGCCGAAAGCCAGTCCCGAGGCGGAGGGACGCGAGCTCAGCATCGAGTAGGCACTCCCAAACAAAGCCTACGCTCTCGGTTTTCCCGTACCGTATGACATACGAGTCGTATCTCGACGACCGAAACGTCATCCTCACTGTCGCGCCCACTGGCGGCGTACACGGCAAGGACGCGAACCCGAACCTCCCCGAGCAGCCCGAGGAGATCGCGGAACAGGTCGCCGAGTGCGAGAAACTCGGCGCCGCTATCTGTCACTTGCACGCTCGCGACGAACACGGGGAGAACGACGCGAGCCGACTCCAAGAGGTGAACGACGCTGTCCGGGAGCGCTGTGACGACATCATCATCCAGAACACGACCGGCGGACAGAGCGTGTACGAGAGCCGCGTGCAGGGCATCCGAACCGACCCGCACCCGGAGATGGCGAGCCTCGACATGGGGCCGTTCAACCGCGGGCAACACATCATCACCGAACACACCCGGCACAACATCGACCGGCTCGCCGCGGAGATGCAGGAGAAAGGCATCAAGCCCGAACTGGAGTGTTTCAACAACGGCCACGTGAACGAGGCGCTGCGGCTCATCGAACGCGGCGGACTGGAGGAGCCGTACTACTTCAACATCATCTTCGGCCACGGTACGTTCACGCCGCCGTCGCCGGAGAACGTGCTGAACCTCGTGTCGAACCTCCCGGAGAACTCCGAGTTCAACCTCCTCGCCGTCGGCGAACACCAGCTGCCGTTGACGACGCTCTCCGTCATTCTCGGCGGGCACGTGCGCGTCGGGATGGAGGACAACCTCTACTATCGGCGCGGCGAACCCGTCGCGTCGAACGCCCAGCTCGTCGAGCGCACCGCGCGCATCGTCGAACTGCTCGACTGCGACCTCGCGACACCAGCGGAGGCCCGCGACCGGCTCGGAATCCGGTAGGCCCTCCGTAACATAGTACGTCGCTCTCCTCGGACGGCGTGATGACGTGTCCCTACTTGGAATACCGGCGGCAGGACGACACTCACGAGTTCGACCACAAGCGCCCGTACTGCGCGGCCGCGGAGTCCTTCTGCTCGCCGATGAAGGCGGACGTGTGTAACGACCGCCACGAGTTCGATCACACGACCGACTGCGAGCTGTACAGCGCGCAGGAAGCCGAACTCCCGCCCGAACTGTCCCCGGAACCGTCCGAGTGAGATGGTGTTCGACAGTGCGGAGGACTACACGGTCCGATGGTACGACCCGAGCGACCGCGACGAGTTCGTCTCCCTCTACCGCGAGACGTTCGGTCCCGGCGGAGGCGACGACTGGTTCGAGTGGAAGTACGTCGACAACCCGCGGACGACGCACGTCCCGATACTGGTCGCCGAGGCGGACGGCACGCTCGCCGGTGCGCGCGCACAGACGCCGTTCCTGATGCGCGCCGGCGACGACACCGCGCTCGCGATGCGGTTCGGCGACACGATGGTTCACCCCGACCATCGCCGCCGCGGCGTGTTCAGCCGCCTCGTCGAACGCGCACTCGACCACTACCGCGACATGCCGGTCGCGTTCTGCTACAACGTCCCGAACGACCTCTCGCGACCGGGGTTCCTCGACGCGGGCGGCGAAATCGTCGCGAACCTTCCCTCGTACTACCGCGTGCAGAACCCGCGCGCGCTCGCCGCGAACCGGGACGACGCGGTCGTCTCGCTCGCCAGTCGCCTCGGAACGCCCGCGGCCCGCGGCTACCTCGCGCTCCGCGACCGCCTCGCGTCGCCGCCGGAGAACGCGACCGTCACCCGGCACTCGACGGTACCGGTGTCGGCGCTGTCGACGCTGTACGAGCGCGCGCCGCCGCGGAGCGTGCACGCGGTCCGCGACCCGACGTTCCTGGAGTGGCGGTACCAGAATCCGCGCTGGGAGTACGACGCGTACACGGCGTCCGTCGACGGCCGACTCGCCGCGGCGGTCGTGACCGGTACGCGCACCGGCGCGGATGGCATCACGGTGACGAACATCGTCGATGTCCTCCCGTTAACCGCCACTACTCACCGCGACACCGGACTGCGGACACTATTCGACGCCGTAGTCGCGGACAACGAGGGCGTGGACGTGCTCGCGTACTGCGGGACCGATGTCCCGAGTGACGTTCTCCGTTCGTACGGCTTCCACTACGACGGCCGCGCTCCGCTTGACGCGGTGACGACGCCGACACGCCTCGTCAGCTACGACCTCACCGCGGACGGCGACTGGTCGCTCGGCGGAGTTGACCTCACTGCCGCCGAAAACTGGGGGCTCTCCTACGTCGAACTCGACGACCGATAGCGCCCCCTCTCGAGCCATCCCCGGCCGGTCGTCGGTATGTCCGGCGTACTGCCGCGGGGTGGGCGCGTAACAATCCGGGTCGCGGGCGGAGCATCGGACGTGTTTGACAGACGTAGCGTGTTGCGAGCGCTCGCCGGCGCGAGCGCGGTCGCGGTCGCCGGCTGTTCGACGGCCGACACCACCACGACCCGGGAGTTCACCGACCGCTCGCACACGTCCGCGCCGCCGACGGTCGCCTCGGACTCGGCGGAGACGCGTCCCTGGGAGTTCGACAGTGTCGTCGACCTCGTGGAAGCGGGCGCGGACCCGACCGGGGCGGACCCGATCGACGGCGTGCTCGACGCGGCCGCCGCGGAGAACGCGCTGCTCGTACTTCCTGAGGGCCGGTATCGCGTGACCGGCGAGTTCGTCCCCGACGTGTCCGCACTCGGACTGCTCGGACGGAACGCGACTATCGTGCCCGGCGACGGGTTCGACGACACCGTCCTCGGACTCGGCTACCCGGAACCGATGACTGACGTGTTCGTCGCGGGGTTGACGTTCGACTTCACCGCATCGAACACCGGCGGCCGGCCGCTACTCGCGAAAGCGAGCGACCGCGTTCGCGTGCGCGACCTCACCGTGCGCGGCGCGATAGACATCGACCAGGACGCGTTCCGGTTCGACGTGACCGACAGCGACGGCACCGGCGTCGTCGAGCGCGTGTCGCTCCCGGACGGCGCGCCAGCTCGCTTCAAGAACACGGGCATCGAAGTCGGCGACGACAACGCCGGCGACATCGACTTCCGGGACTGCCGCGTCGCCGGCTTCCCCGACAACGGCCTGTACGCCGACCCACCAGAGGGCCGCGTGCGCGTGCTCGGCGGCACCTTCCTGAACAACGGCGTCGCCGGCGTTCGCGTCGAAGCCGACGACGCCTTGGTGCGCGGCGTCCACGTCCGCTGCGACACTGCGGTCGGCGGGGAGAACATGCGCGGCGTCTGGCTGCGCGGCGGTTCGGGTGTCGTCGTGGAGGACTCGCTGGTCGAACTTCTCGACGTCACGGAGAGTGACGGCGCGGTGACGTTTGCCGCGGAACTGGAATCTGGGACGCTCCGCCGGTCCACAATAAGGGTAGACGCCGACGGCGTGAACGCGATTCGCGTCAAGTCCGCGGCCAGCGAGGCGAGCCGAAGCGGGCCGTTCGTCGTGGACACGGTGACAGTCACGGGGTCGGCGGCGGAGTCGACGGCCGTTCGCGCCGCGGACCGGGCCGGCGTCCAGTTCCGCGACCTCTGTATCCACGGCCCCGGCCGCAATCGTGCGGGGTTCACGGTGAGCGACCTCACCGGAACGGTGGCGAACGCCCGCATCGCGGTCACCGGGGACGCGTTCGATGTCGAGGACTCCCAGTTCGACCGCCGCGACGTCACGCTGCTCGACGCGTCCACGAACCCGTGCCGGTAGCGGTCACGTAACGAAACCCGTCGTGTGCGAACCGGTCTGCATGTCCGCCCGTCACAACGCCAGCCACTACTCGACGAGCGCAGTCGTCGACGAGTACGCGACCGCGCGCTCGGAGGGCCTCTCGAGCCGGGAGACGCGCGCTGTCGACGAGTACTTCCCGCGGACTGGTCGCGTGCTCGACCTCGGCTGTGGCGGCGGCCGAACCACGGTCGCGCTCCGCGACCGCGGCTACGACGTGGTCGCGGTGGACGTGAGCGAGCCGATGGTCGGGGAAACGGCAGCGCACACGGACGCCGCGTGCGCCGTCGCTGACGCCTCGACGCTCCCGTTCGCGGCGGACGCGTTCGACGCCGCGCTGTTCTCGTACAACGGCATCGACGAGCTGGACACCGTGGACGCCCGGACTGCAGTGTTCGACGAGGTGAACCGCGTCCTTGAATCAGGCGGCACGTTCGCGTACAGCGCACGGAACCTCCTCCGACAGTTCGTCCCGTACCCACCGACGCCGCGAGCGCTCCGCGACCGCGTGCGCTTCTGGGCGACGAACGCCAGCGAGGGCTGTCTCGTGGGCCCGTACAAGCACGACCCGGGCGCGACCGGGACGGACGGCACCGTCTACTTCGAAACCCCGCTCGATGCACGCCGCCGGCTCCGTGAAACCGGGTTCGTCTTTCAGACCTTTCTCGGGAACGACAGCGTCGGGTCGCGATACCTCGGCCCGACGTACTTCGCTGTCGCACGAACGCGCTGAAAGAGCGAGGAGACGCCCGGCGAAACAGGCTCCGTTCTGGGTCCAGGCGAATTCACCGATTTCAATGAGTTGGAGTGGGTCCGTGTGAAGCCGATGCGAAGTCTCTCAGCGAACACTAGCCAGTAATCAATTATTTTGTTGGTGGAGACGGTGGAGGCGACTCTCGCGCCTGCTGACTGTAACACTACTCGAAACTTCTTTATATGTGATTTTCGTACTGTGTTACGTCTATTCCGGACGGGGAGCGTTCTCGTATTTGACCATCTTCTCGGGCTTATCGGAGATGGTGTCGTAGATTTGTTGGAGCGTCTCCTCTGCTGCGAGGAGGTTGTGGTCGTCGAGGAATTTCCGCCCCGTTTCCGTGAGTCCGTAGAATTTCCACGGGTAGCCCTGTCGGCGTTGGTCATCGTCAAGGGTGACTTCATTGACGATACCGGCGTCGATGAGCTTCTGGATGTGCTTGTAGACAGTGGCCTCGCTCACGCTGGGATTGAGTTCTTCGAGCTCGTACATTGAGGGCAGCTGCTCGGGATGCTGAAGGATGTTGTTGATCAGCGCGAACCGCGTCTGCTGAGTGACGAAGTGGACGAGTTCGCGGGATTCCATTCCCTCAGCAGTTCCCAGGTCGGTGCTCATACGAGACGATACACGGCCTGGCGGCAAGTAGTTTACCCTTGAGTAAATCACTCTGGAGTGAACCATACTCGATTGAGTGGAGATAGAGAAGCTGTCTGGACCGGAATGTTGGCCTGGAAATCCGTCTCTCCTTACGCCGGGGTTGCAGAGAGTCGGTACTGCTCGAACTCACCAGTATACACCAGGAGTCGATAGTAGTCTCCCTGGTACTCCACGAAACGGTAGTCCTGGAACTGATCCGGGAATGTCTCACTGCCATACCACGCCGACTCGTTTCCAGCCTGGGCGTCCGTGAACAGTCGTTGTGCACGCTCTGAGAGGTTGTTGTACGCGACGACCGCACTCGTGTTCTCGACCTCGGACGCGTTCACGCGTGAGCCGTTTGCGAGTTTGTACCGAGCGACCGCTCCCACGAACTCCCAGGACACGTTGTAGGCGGTCCCCTGGTACTGGAGCGTTGACCAGTTCATGCCGGGAGCGAGGTCATCGTTGAGGTTGGTGCGGAGCGCGGTCGCTTCCCCGTGTTCAATCGCCTCCATAGCGAACGCCTGCGATGCGTTTGAGAGACTTTGGAACTCCCGCGATTCTCCCTCCTGAGTAGTTGTATCCGTCTGCGATGGCGCCGGAGTCGTCGTGTCGGTTGCATCAGTCGTGCCGGGAGTGGGTTGCGGGCTCGTTGTTCCCGACGAACCTATGCCACTACAGCCTGCGAACGCCACCAGAGCGGCCACACCCAAGACAGCGAGTCGAGACTTCATGCTCAAACCCTGAATTCAGCGTTGTAAGTGTCTTGTGTCGAATAGAATCTAAATAGCAGAAAAAGGAGGTCTCGGCACCTGTTCTGGCGGCCGACAATCGTCGGTGGGGGAACCCGAGCACTCCCCGATGCATCCCAGGTCGACCTCACTCTCGACACGACACGTCGGTTCGACAACGGCTCCGTCATGATCGACTACAGCTCCGCTGACCAACCCCCCACTGAAGCTGAAGGGAGACGAGGTTTGGGCAGTCACGTGCGGTTGTTTTCACGTGTCGGATTCCGTTTCCTCCCCCTTCTCAAAGTCGGATAAACGGCTACTAACCGCCGTAGTCCGCCTATAACAATGCGCTACTGCGGGGATTACCCATCAACCGCTTCGGCGGTAGTTCATCATGTCTCGACAGAACAGTCCCGTCGGCGACACCGCGTCGCCACGCCCGCACAGCTACCCGACGCATCGGAGTGACCTATGACGGCGGCGAACACGACCATTCACGCTGGCGCGACCGTTCGCGACGGCGCGACACTTGGGGAGAACGCGACGATTCGGGAGGGAACCATCGTCTACGGCGACGTCGAAATCGGCGACCGGTTCCAGACCGGTCATCACGCGCTCGTCCGCGAGGACACCACCGTCGGTGACGACGTACTGCTCGGCACGCACAGCGTGCTGGACGGGTCGTGCACCGTCGGTGACGAGGTCCGTATTCAGACGGGCGTGTACGCGCCGACGAACACCACGCTCCGCGACCGTGTATTCGTCGGGCCGCACGCCGTGCTCACGAACGACCCGTTCCCGCTTCGAAGCGCGACGAACCTCGTCGGGCCGACCGTGGAGGCGGACGCGTCCATCGGCGCGAACGCGACCGTGCTCCCCGGCGTCACCATCGGCGAGGGCGCGTTCGTCGCGGCGAACGCGACCGTAACGGAAGACGTGCCGCCGTGGACGCTCGCCGTCGGCACGCCCGCGTCACACGAACCGCTCCCGGCCGAACTCCAGGGGGGGAACGACTACTGATGATTCCCATCGCTGACCCGGACATCGGCGAGGTGGAGAAGGACCGCGTGGAGACCGTCATGGACTCCGGCCAGCTCGCGGACGGCCCCGAAGTGCGGACGTTCGAGCGCGAGTTCGCGTCCTACTGCGGGAGCGAGCACGCCGTCGCGACGACGAACGGCACGACCGCGCTGCACGCGACACTGCGCGCGTTCGACATCGGGCCGGGCGACGCCGTCATCACGACGCCGTTTTCGTTCATCGCCACCGCGAACGCCATCCGGCTCGCGGGCGCGACGCCGGTGTTCGCGGACGTAGAGCCGCTATCCCTCACACTCGACCCACAGTCAGTCGAGCGCGAGATGCTCCGCCGGGACGACGTGAAGGCGATTCTTCCCGTCCACCTGTACGGCACGCCCGCGCCGATGCACGGCCTGCGAACGGTCGCCGACCGCCACGACGTCGCGCTCATCGAGGACGCCGCGCAGGCGCACGGCGCGACTTATCGCGGCGACCGCGTCGGCACCATCGGGGACGCCGCGTGCTTCTCGTTCTATCCGACGAAGAACATGACCGCCGGCGAGGGCGGGATGGTGACGACGGACGACCAATCGGTCGCGGAGCGCGTGAAACGCTTCATCGACCACGGCCGAACGAGCGGCTACGAACACGCGACGGTCGGGCACAACTTCCGGATGACGAGCCTCTGTGCGGCGGTCGGCCGCGCACAGCTCGCGAAGCTCCCGGAGTACACGCACGCACGCCGCAGTCACGCCGCGATGCTCACGGAACGCCTCGAAGACACGGCCATCGAGACGCCGACCGAGCCGCGGGACGTGCGGTCCGTCTACCACCAGTACACGGTGCGCACCGACGAGCGCGACCGCTTGGCGCGACACCTGGAGGACCGCGGCGTCGAGACGGGCGTCTACTACCCGACGCCCATCCACCAACAGCCGGCATACGACGACGTGACCGGGGAGTTCCCGGTGGCGGAGCGCGCCGCCGACCGCGTGCTCTCGCTGCCCGTCCACCCGTCGCTCTCCGCCGAAGACCTCGACACGGTGGCGACGGCCGTCACCGAGTTCACCGACGCCACCGCTCGTTCCGGCGGTGAACGGGTGGTGGACCGATGACGCTGTCCGCTGGCGTTATCGGCGTCGGCAGCATGGGGCGGAACCACGCTCGCGTGTACGGCGAACTCGCCGGGGTTCGACTCGCCGGCGTCGCGGACGCAGACCAAGCCGCCGCGGCGGCCGTCGCCGCCGACCACGACACGACCGCATACGGCACGACGGAGTTGCTCGACCGCGTCGACATCGTGTCGATTGCGGTGCCGACCGCGGCGCACGCGGACCTCGTGAGCGCGTGTCTCGACGCCAACGTCCACGTCCTCGTGGAGAAGCCGTTCGTCACGGACCTCGCGGTCGGCCGCGACCTCGCAGAGCGCGCTCGCGACGACGGTCTCGTCCTCCAGGTCGGGCACGTCGAACGGTTCAATCCGGCCGTCAGGACGCTCACCGACATCGCGCCGTCGCTCGACATCATCGCGGTGGACGCGCAGCGACTTGGGCCGCCCGTGGACCGCGACGACCGGACGAACGTCGTGCACGACCTGATGATTCACGACCTCGACATCGTTCGGTCGCTCGTCGGCGGGACGCCCGTGGACGTGAACGCCGCGACGACCGCGGACGGCGACTACGCGACCGCCCGCTGTACGTTCGGTGACGGGACGCTCGCGTCGTTCACCGCGAGTCGCGTCACCCAGCAGAAGGTCCGGTCGCTCGCGGTGACCGCGCGCGACTGCCAGGTCGTCGTGGACTACCTCGACCAGTCGGTCGAGATTCACCGGAGCGCGACGCCCGCGTACGTCGCCGAGGACGGCGACATCAGGCACACGATGGAGAGCGTGGTCGAACGGCCCGTGGTGGAGAGCGGCGAACCGCTGAAGGCCGAACTCGACGCGTTCGCCGACGCGGTCCGGACGGGCGGCGACCCGGTCGTCACGCCTGAAGACGGTCTGTTCGCGGTTGACCTGTCCCGGCGCATCCTGGATGCGGCGGACGCGACGGCGGTCGCGGAGGTGTCGCGATGAGTTCCGTCTTCGACCCGACGCAGGTCTCCGAGGACCGCCAGTGGGCGTTCGCCACCGGTGACGTGCCGGTCGCCGTCTACGGTCTCGGGAAGATGGGGCTCCCCATCGCCGCGGTGTTCGCTGACGTGGTGGAGAACGTCGTTGGCGTGGACATCGACGACGACGTGGTCGACGCCGTAAACAGCGGGCAGTCTCCGGTCGAGCGCGAACCGGGCTTGGACGACCTCGTCGCGGACGTGGTCGAGCGCGGCGCGCTGTCCGCGACGACGGACGGCGAGCGCGCGGCGTCCGACGCCAGCGTGCACGTCGTCATCGTCCCGACGCTCATCGACGAGACGAACACGCCCGACCTGGCCGCGATTCGCGCGGCGACCGAAACCGTCGCTGCGGGGCTCGAACCGGACGACCTCGTCCTGTTCGAGTCGACGCTCCCGCCGGGCGCGACCGCGGACGTCCTCCGGCCGTTGCTCGCCGAGCAGAGCGGTCTCGACGCGGACGAGTTCGGCGTGGCAGTCTGCCCCGAGCGCACGTCGAGCGGACGCGCGCTCCAGGACATTCGGGGCACGCACCCGAAGATCGTCGGCGGCGTGGACCCGGAGAGCACGCGCGCCGCGGAACTCGTCTACCGCACCGTCACCAGCAACACCGTCATTCCGGTGTCGGACGCGACGACGGCGGAGGCGGTGAAGGTCTTCGAGGGCGTCTACCGCGACGTCAACATCGCGCTGGCGAACGAACTCGCGCGGTTCACGGACGAACTCGACATCGACGTCCGAGAGGCGATTCGCGCGGCGAACACCCAGCCGTACTCGGACATCCACACGCCCGGGCCGGGCGTCGGCGGACACTGCATTCCCTACTACCCGTACTTCCTCACGCGGTGGCTGGACACCGACGAGGAGTTGCTGACGACGGCGCGCGGCGTGAACGACGACATGCCCGCGTTCGTCGCGGACCGCGTCACCGAGGGCCTGCGCGCGAACGGCGTGGACCCCGACGATGCGACGGCGCTCGTGCTCGGCCTCACCTACCGCGCCGGCGTCCGGGAGACGCGCGCGAGCCCCGCGTACGGCGTCTGCACGGGCCTAACGAAACGCGGATTGGACGTGCTCGCGGCGGATCCGATGGTCGACGCTGACGGCTTCGACGCGACCGACGTGTCGCTCGACGACGCCGCCAGTGCGGACCCGGACGCGGTCGTGCTCGTCACCGACCACGATGAGTTCGGGGCACTGGACTGGACGGCGTTCGACCGGCCGCTCGTCGTCGTCGACACCCGCGACGCGCTCGACAGTGACGGGGCGGACCACCGCCAGTACACCGTCGGCCGGGGGTGGCGGTGACGTGTCCTCGTCGTTCTCGTTCGACGCGTACGAAACATTGCTCTCGACCGCGCTCGACGCCGGCTACGAGTTTCTGACCGTCCGCGACTACCTTGCGGACGCGGACCTGCCGGAGCGGTTCGTGGTGTTGCGCCACGACGTGGACCGGAAGCCGGAGAACGCGGAGAAGATGGCGGAACTGGAGGCCGAGTACGGCGTGCCGGCGACCTACTACGTCCGAACATCGACGTTCACGCCGGAGCGCCTCGAACGCATCGAGAACCTCGGCCACGAGGTCGGCTATCACTACGAGGACTACGTGCGCGCCAGCGGGGACATGGAGAACGCCCATCGCCTGTTCGCGGGGACGCTGCGCGTGTTCCGACGCGCCGCGACCATCGACACCGTCTGCATGCACGGGAACCCGCTGTCGCCGCACGACAACCGCGACATGTGGCGGGGGGACGATGCGCCTGATTTCGACACGTACGACCTCCTCGGGGAGGCGTACCTCTCGATGGACTTCGGGGACGTGACGTACTTCTCGGATACTGGCCGCACGTGGCTGGACGGCCCGCTCAAGATTAAGGACCACACGATGGGAGAGGGGGAGAAGGCGGTGAGCGCGGACACCACCGCCGACCTCACCGCGCTTCTCCGAGAGGGCGCGGTGGACCGCGTGTGCGTGCTCGCCCATCCGAACCGGTGGGCGGACTCTCTCAGAGAACTGTACGCTGAACGAACGAAGGACCACGCCGTGAACCTCGTGAAGCACGGCCTGCGAGTGATTCAATGACAACGATTACTATCGGACTTGACGGCGCGAACTGGGAACTGATCGGTGACTGGCTCGAAAACGGCGACCTCCCGAACCTGAATCGGTTGGTCGAGAACGGTATCGGCGGCGTGTCGGAGAGCTGTCTCCCGCCCCTCACCGTCCCGAACTGGAAGTGTTACGCGACCGGGAAGAACCCGGGGAAGCTGGACGTGTTCCGGTTCGACCGCATCGACACGGAGCGCCGCGAGCACGTGTTCCACGACGCGACAGACTTCAAGAGCGCGGAACTCTGGGACTACCTGAACGCGGACGGCCACACGGCGGGCGTCATCAACAAGCCGTCGACGTACCCCCCGAAGTCCATCGACGGGTTCGTCGTCGCGGGCGGCCCGGACGCCTCCGAGACGGAGTACCGGTCGCTCGAAAACGGGTTCGCGACGCCGCCCGACGTGGAGACGTACCTCCGAGAGGAACTCGACTACACGGTCCATCCGTCGCCGATGATTTCGCCGACCGGCAAGGGGGACGCGGAGGTGTCGGCCGTGCTCGACCTCATCGACGACCGGTTCCGGGCAGCCGAACGCCTCCTCCACCGCGAGGACCCGGACTTCCTCCACCTGACGATATTCTACAGCATGGCGCTCCAGCACTACTTCTTCGACGGCGAACCGGTGAAGCGCGCGTGGGAGCGCATCGACGAGAACCTCGGGCGGTTCCTCGACGAGGGCCACGACATCCTCGTGATGAGCGACCACGGCACCTGGCACGTCGACACCGTTTTCTACGTGAACGTCTGGCTCGCCGAGAACGGCTACCTCAGCACGGACACCGGCGTCGACGAACTCCTGCAGTCCGTCGGCGTCACCCGCGAACGCGCACTCTCGGTGGCGAAACGCCTCGGAATGGTGGAGACGCTGAGCAAGGTCGTCCCCGAACGCATCCAGCAGATAGTTCCCTGGGAGGAGGGCGTGAAACACGAACGCGTACTCTCCGCCGTCGACTGGGACGAGACGACCGCCGTCGCGAGCAACCAAGGCCCGATCTACCTCGCAATCCCGCGGTCGGATCCCGCGTACGAGGAGACGCGCGACGAACTCATCGACGAACTCGAAGCCCTCACCCACCCGCAGACCGGCGCGCCGATCGTGAAGGAAGTTCACCGCGGCGAGGAGTACTACGAGGGGCCGTACGCGTCGAACGCGCCCGACCTCGTGCTCGACCAAGGGCAGAACGTCCACACGAGCGACGCAATCGGCCCCGACGAGTGGTGGAGCGACTCCGGCCTCTGGCTCGGCGGGAACATGCCCGAAGGCGTCTTCCTGTTCTCCGGACCGAGCTTCGAGTCCACGGGCCTCACGGAACGTGCGCGCATCGTCGACCTCGCACCGACCCTCCTGCACGCCATGGGGTCCGCGGTTCCCACGGACATGGACGGCGACGTGCTCGACGTGTTCGACCCGGACTCGGAGCCCGGCACGCGGGCGGTGGAGACGCGGCCGCCGCTCGACGGGGACCGGGACGCGATGACGGACGCGGACCGCGGGGTCGAACAACGCCTCGCGGACCTCGGCTACCTGGAATGACCGGACTGCGCGTCCTCGTGGACGTGACGCATCCCGCGCACGTCCACCTCTTCCGGCACGCCATCGAGGCGCTCGAATCGGCCGGCCACGAGGTCCGCGTCACCTCCCGCGAGAAGGACGTGACCACCGACCTCCTCGACGCCCACGACATCCCGCACACCGTGCTCTCCCAACGAACGACGGGCCGTGGCGGCGTTCTCCGTGAGTGGATTCCGCGCGCGCTCCGACTCCTCCGCGTGGCGCGCTCGTTCCGGCCGGACGTGGTGGTGAGCAGGCTGAACCCGGCGGCAACGCACGTCGCGAACGCCATCGACGTCCCGAGCGTCGTCTTCCACGACACGGAAGTCGCCGGCGTCGTCGACCGCGTGACCACGCCGTTCGCGCACACCGTCTGCACGCCGCTCGAATACGGGGCGGACTTCGGGGGCGCGCACGTCCGCTACGCGGGTTTCCACGAACTCGCGTACCTCCACCCGGCACGATTCACGCCGCAGCGCGAGCGCCTCCGCGAACACGGCGTCCGACCCGACGAACCCTACGCGGTCGTCCGCCTCGTGGACATGAACGCCCACCACGACCGCGGCCACGACGGCTTCGACCCGGACACCGTCCGGGAGTTGTGCGGCGACCTCAGCAAGCACGGCTCCGTGTTCGTGACCAGCGAGGGCGGCCTGCCGACCGACTTGGCGCCGTACGAGCTGCCGGTGCCGCCCGAGGCGGTCCACGACCTCCTCGCGTTCGCGGACGTCTACGTCGGGGACTCCGCGACGATGGCGACGGAGGCTGGCGTGCTCGGCACGCCGAGCGTGCGGTTCGACGCGTTCGGCGCGTCGATGGGGAACTTCGACGCGCTCGCCGACTACGGCCTCGTCGAATCGACGACCGATGCGAGCGAGGCGGCCGAGGCGGCGGTCGCGCTCGCCGCCGACCCGGACGCGGGCGACCGGTGGCGGCGTCGCCGCCAGCAGTTGCTCGCCGAGAAGATCGACGTGACAGCGTTCGTTACGGACGTCGTGGAGAACGCGGGGCGGGACTGATGCGCGACCCCGCGAACGCGGAGTTCGCGTTACTGCTGACGCACGACATCGACCGTCCGTACAAGACGTATCAGTCGCTCTACTACGCGCTGACCGGCGGTGGGAACGCCACGCGCGCCCACCATCTCTCCACCCTCCGGCCCGACAGCAACCCCTACTGGCAGTTCCCCGCGATACGGTCGCTCGAATCCTCGCTCGGGGTTCGCTCCGCGTTCTACGCGCTCTCCGAACAGCGGCTGTTCCGCGACCGCCCACCCCGCGAGTGGCTGTCGAAGGACGGCTGGATGCGGTACGCCGGCCGCTACCGACTCAGCGACCCCCGCATCCGCCAGTTATTGCGCGAACTCGACGCGGGAGGCTGGGAGGTCGGCCTGCACGGGTCGTTCGAGTCCTACCGCCGCCCCGAACTCCTCCAGCAGGAGAAGGAGGCCGTCGAAGACGTGCTCGACGCTCCGGTCACGGGATGTCGCCAGCACCACCTGAACCTTGACCCGCCAGACACCTGGCGGTACCAGCGCGCGCTCGGCCTCCAGTACGACGCGAGTCTGGGGTCGAGCGACACGTACGGCTTCCAGCACGGCTACGGGGTGAAACGGCCGTTCGACGACGAGTTCGTCGTGTTCCCGCTGACAATCATGGAGCAGGCGCTCCCCGACCCCGGCACCGACTTCGAGCGCGCGTGGGCGGCCTGTCTCGACGTCCTCGACGAGGCCGCGGACGCAGGTGCCGTGATGAGCGTGCTCTGGCATCCGCGCACGTTCAGCGAACGCGAGTTCCCGGGCCACGCCCGATTGTACGAACGACTCGTGAAAGCGGCGCTCGACTGCGGCGCGTGGGTCGGCGCGCCAGCGACATTCTACGAGGAAGCCGGTCTCAGCGACCCCACCGTGGACTGGTAAGAAGGGGCTAACAAACGCCCCGGGGCGGTCTCTGGAACTCGTATGGACATCACGCGATTCTCCCTCGACGAGTGGGACGACGCACTCCCCGACGATGGTTTCGAAGTGTTTCACCAACCGGCCGCGCTCTCCGTGCTCGACGACCACGCGTCCGGCGACCTCAGACTGTACGCGGGTGTGAAGGGCGAGACGCCGGTCGCGCTGTTCCCCGTGTTCGTCGACAACCGCTCGGTCGGCACCACTGTCCTGTCGCCGCCGCCCGGGTTTGCGGTGCCGCGGCTCGGTCCGCTCGTCATGTCCCGCAGCCCGAAGCGCCGCAAGCAGGAGAAGGTGAACAACGAGTTCGCCGAAGGAGTGCTAGATGACGTGGGCGCCGACGGGTCGCTGACGTTGTTCCGCGCGGTCTGTCCGACCGCCTATCCGGACCCGCGGCCGTACGTCTGGTCCGACTTCTCGCTCGACACGTCCTTCACCTACCGACTGTCGGTGACCGAGTCACCAGATGATATTCTCAAGTCGTTCAGCAAGAGCCTGCGACGCGAAATCCGGGACGGCGAAGACCTCGACGTCACCGTCTCCTACGGCGACGAGGACGCGACCAAGACGGTGTTCGAGCAGACCCGCGACCGGTACGCGGAACAGGACCGCGTGTTCGGCCCGACGTGGCCGTACGTGCGCGACCTCACGCAGTCACTCGCCGACGAGAACCGGTGTCGCACCTACGTCGTCCGCAGTCCGGACGGCGACGTGCTCAGCGGTGTCATCGTGCTGTACTCGAACGACGCCGCGCACTACTGGCTCGGCGGGACGCGAACGACGTACGACGGCACGAGCGTGAACAGCCTCCTCCACTGGCGCATCATCCAGGACATCGCCGACGACGACCCCGTCGAGTCAGTAACTGAATACGATCTGATGGGTGCGAACACGGAACGCCTCTGTCAGTACAAGAGTAAGTTCGGCGCGGCGCTCGCGCCCTACTACACGCTGGAGTCGGCCGGGCTCGGGATGCAGGTCGCGAAGACCGCCTACCAGTTCCTCGAACAGTGATGCGCGTCCTCAACCTCGTTCCGAACGCGGACTCCCGGTTCTTCACCCAGCAGGTGCGGGCGCTCGACCAGCGGGGCGTCGACGCGGACACGCTCTCCGTCCCGGGGAATCGCGGGTACGACGACGGCGAGACCGACAGCCGGTCGGTCACGGACTACCTCCGATTCTATCCGCGCGTCCTCCGCGAGTCCGCGGGAGACTACGACCTCGTGCACGCGAACTACGGACTGGTCGCGCCACACGCCATCGCCCAGCCGTCACGCCCGGTCGTCCTCTCGCTCTGGGGAACCGACCTCATGGGACGCTACGGCTGGGTGGCGCGCCAGTGCGCGCGGTTCGCCGACGCCGTCGTCGTGATGAGCACGGAGATGGCGGCCGCGCTCGGCGACTCGTGCTACGTCATCCCGCACGGCGTCGACTTCGACCGGTTCGCTCCACTCGACCGCGACGACGCACGCGCCGCCCTCGACTGGGACGCGGATATCGACCACGTCCTGTTCCCGTATCCGCCCGAGCGCGGCGTGAAGGACTACCCGCGCGCCGAACGCGTCGTCGAACACATCCGCGAGCGCCGCGACCGCCCCGTCGAACTCCACACCGTCACGGATGTCCCGCACGCCTACATGCCCGTCTACATGAACGCCGCGGACGCCCTCCTCCTCACCTCCCAGCGGGAGGGGTCGCCGAACGCCGTGAAGGAAGCGCTCGCATGTAACCTCCCTGTCGTCGCGACGAACGTCGGCGACGTGGCAGAGCGCCTCGACGGCGTCCATCCCTCGTTCGTCTGTGACTCCACGAACGAGCTCGTCGACGGCCTCGACAGTGTGCTCGACGCGAACACGCGGTCGAACGGCCGCGACGCCGTGCGCGACCTCAGCGTCGAACGCACGAGCGAACGACTGCACGGCGTCTACGAGGCCGTCCTCGACGCGGCCGAGAAAACACGGTGACGGGACGGCCGTCGCGAACGCACCGGACAGCGGTACGCGCCGTATAACAATCCTCAGTGCGGGTGGAGTGGCGGTAACGTCCTCATGGTCCAGTACTCGTCTCGGCTCTCGAAAGCCGGGTTGGTCGTCGGGTACTGCGCGCTCACAATCGCTGTCTGGGTCGCGCACGCTGCACCGGCGACCGGCTACGAACTGTCGCTGTATCGAGCGACCCCGCTCGCGGCCTGGGCGGGCGTCGCCGTCGCGCTCGCAGTCGGCGTGCCCCTCCTGCTCACGACGTCACGCGAGCAGCGGGCGCACGCGCTCGCGGCACTCCTGGTCGCGGCGACCACACTCACCGTCGTCGCACTCCCCGTCATCCGCGGGTACTACTTCTACGCGGGCGGGGACGCGCTCAGCCACATCGGCTGGACGCGCGAGCTCGTCACGGGCGCGCTCTCCCCGCTCGAACTGCTCTACCCGGGGATTCACGCCACGACCGCCGTCGTCGCGTCGGTCACGGGCACCCCGCTCGTGCAGGCGAACCTCTACGTCGTGTTGGTCGGCGTTCCAGCCGTCTTCCTGCTGTTCGTCCCGCTGACCGTCCAACTGCTCGTGGACACGCCGTCGGCGTACGCGGTCGGCCTGCTCGCGGCGTGTCTGTTCACGCCCGTGAACAACATCGCCGTCCACCTCGTCAGCCACCCTGCGAGCCAGGCGATTCTCCTGCTTCCCGTGGCGCTCTACCTCGCGCTCGCCTACGCGATCCATCAGCCGTTCCTCGCTCGCCGCCAGGACGTCGACGCGGACGCCGGATGGCCGCCGCGTCCCGGCGCGGCGTTCGGGTACGCGGCGTTATTCACGGGTGTCGCCGCGAGCTACCTGCTCGTCCACCCCCAGCAGGCACTGAACCTCGCGTTCTGCCTGCTCGCCATCACCGGCCTCCAGCTCCTGGTACGGTGGCGGCGCGCTGACTCCCGGATGTCGAGCCATCGCGTCCTCCACGTCCACGCGTTCGTCACCGCCGCGGCGTTCCTCGCGTGGGCGCCACGGTTCGAGCGCGTTCAGGGCGCAGTGGTGTCGACGATACTCAGCATCGTCGAGACCGGCGGGAGCACGGGCGAGGTCGTCTCGCAGAAGTCCGGGTCGCTGCTCGCCGTCGGCGGGAGTCTCCCCGTGCTCTTCGTGAAACTGTTCGTCGGCGCGACCGTCGTCTCCCTGCTCGCCGCGTTCCTGATACTCACCGCGATCCGCGGCGGCCTGCCCGACCGCGACACGAACACGGTCGTCACATATCTCAGCGCCGCCTTGGTCCCCGTGACTGGAATCTTCCTCGTCGTGCTCGCGTCGTCGGCCGGCGACATGTACTTCCGGTATCAGGGATTCATCATGGTACCCGTCACGGTGCTCGGCGCGGCCGCGCTCGCGTACGCCGTCGACCGCGCACCGGACGACTCGCGGCGGGTCGGCGTGACCGCGGCGCTCTGCCTGTTCTGCGTGTTGGTACCGGTTGGAATGGCAGCACTCCATCCCGCGCCGTTCATCTATCAGCCGTCGAAGCACGTCTCGGACAGCCAGGCGAGCGGCTACGAGAGCGCGTTCGAGTACCGGCAGCCGGACGTGCCGTTCTCGGGAATTCGCGGCGGCCCCGAACGCTACGTCGACTTCTACTACGGGACCGAGTACGCGCGAACGACACTCGACTTCCCCGGGTACTCGAGACCGCTGCCCGAACCGGTGTTCGAGCGCGGGAACTACACCGCGTACTTCGACGACGCGGCCTACTTCGCCGTCACGCAGTCGGACTACGAGCGCGAGGTCCAGCTCTACGAGGGGTTCCGGTACAGTCGGAGCGGGTTCGAGTCGTTGGCGACGACGCCCGGCGTGAACCGGGTGCGGGCGAGTGACGGGTTCCGACTCTACTGGGTCGCCCCGACGGACCCATGACGCTCGCGGACCGGCTCTCCCGGGGGTTGAAGGCGACGTTCGGCGCTGACCTCGTGGACAAACTCGCGAACGCCGCGCTCATCGTCGTGCTCACGCGCGTCCTCCTGTCGCCCGAGGAGTACGGCCAACTGAACTTCGTGCTGTCCGCGCTCGGCGTGCTCACCGTCGTCGCGACGCTCGGCCTCCCGAAGTCCGCGGCGCGGTACGTGACGGAGTTCGTGGAAACGAAACCGGGCTACGTTCCGCACGTCATCACGCTCAGCGCGACCTACCTCGCGGTGCTCGTGCTCGGCGTCGCCGTCGCGACGGTCGTGTTCGGTGACTCCATCGCGCGCCTGCTCGGCACGCCCGCGCTCACCGCGTTCGTCGGTATCGGGAGCGCGTACATCGTCACACGCTCGGCGACTAGCTACTGCAGCGCGCTCTTCCAAGGATTCAATCGAGTGACATGGTCGGCCGCGCTCAGCACGCTCACCGGCGTGGGACGACTCGTCTTCGTCACCGCGTTCGTCGCGCTCGGGTTCGGGGTCGCCGGCGCGCTCGTCGGCTACCTCGCGGCGTCCCTCGTCGCCGCCGCGTTCGGCCTCGTCGTGCTCTACCGGCGGTTCTACACGTCCTTCGACCCGGCGGACGCACGGCCGGACGACCTCAGGCGGCGGTTGCTCGAGTACAGCATCCCGCTCACCGCGACGCGGAGCGCGAACGTCCTCAACAACAAGATCGACACGCTCCTCGTCGGCATCCTTCTGAACATGACCGCGGTTGGCTACTACACCATCGCGAAACAGATTTCTGACTTTGCCGCGACGCCCGCTGCGGCCGTCGGCTACACTGTCTCGCCCGCAATCGGCGAGCAGCAGTCCGGGGAGAACGCCGAGCGCGCGTCACGGCTCTACGAGCGCTCGCTCGAATCCGTGCTCGTCCTCTATCTTCCGGCCGCCGCTGGCCTGTTCCTCGTCGCGAACCCGCTCGTCACGCACGTCTTCGGGACCGACTACCAGTCGGCCGTGCCCGTCGTGCAAGTGTTCAGTCTCTTCCTCCTCGTCAGCGCCGTGAACAACGTCACGAGCGACGGTCTCGACTTCCTCGGTCGCGCCCGCTCCCGTGCCATCATCAAGACCGCGATGGCCGCCACGAACGCTGGCCTCAACGTCCTCCTCCTCCCGATATTCGGCGTTGTCGGTGCAGCGGTTGCGACCGTCCTGACGTTCGGCGTGTACACCGCCGCGAACGTCTACTTCATCCACCAAGAACTCTCACTCGACCTGCGCGCGCTCGCCCGCATCGCCGGTGTCGTCACGGTTGTCACCATCGGGATGGCCGCCGTCGTCTGGACCGCCCGCTCCGCCATCAGCGGCGTACTCACGCTCACCGGCGTCATCCTCCTCGGGGTCACCGTCTGGTTCGCGCTCGCCACCCTCAGCGGCATCCTCAACCCCAGAGAAGTCATCCAATTCCTCACCTAGCCTCGGTCGCTTTGTCCGACCGGAGCGCACTCTCTGGCCAGTTTCTCGACGACTATCATGGGATGACCAGCGAAGCTGCTGTTACCGATTCCCGTCTTGTGAGCCGGCCCTGTGTATCCGCCGAAACCGTTATGGCCCTATGTGCAGAATTTGCACATAGAATGAGTGCGAGCGATGACCCGCGACGTGTCCACTTCCAGTCACCAGAGTACTTGGTCGACCGGTTGGACGCAATCGCGGAGCTCTTCGATACGGACCGGACGGACCTCCTTGTCGAGGCCATCCGCGAGTACATCGAAGACACCGCCGACAGCGAAACGTTCCAAGAGCTTGTCGCGACGAAGTACTACGACGACCAGCTCGAGTTCGAGACAGTGAAGCAACTGGTTGGTGCCGAAACAGCCCAGCGGCTTCGCCTCCTCAAAGCGGACCTTGAGGACGAGCCGCTCGATATCGCTGCTCCCGACAACACCAACGTTTACGAGGGAGATGTGACGACGGTCGACACCGACGACGTTGATCGATGAGCGGCCAACGACTGCGAACAGTCGTTGCCGATACCAGCGCGCTCGTCAGCCTTGCGGTCCCCCGTGCGGATGCAGCACTCGGAACCGACGTTCCGGACCCCTTCCAGTACCTGCTCACCTCCTGTGACGTGTTCGTGCCGTCAGAAGTGGTCACCGAGCTCCGCGACATCACGCAGTATCAGGATATCCACGCCGCCGCTGCCAACAACGTCCTCAACGCCCGCGGGCACTACACCATTGTCGACCCCTACGAACGCGACAATACACCGGACTCGCGGCCGACCTTCGGCCTCGACGACGGTGAAACCGACGGCGTCGTCCTCGCAAACGCGCTTGACGTCGACGGCTTTCTCACCGACGAGTTCGGCGGGACGAACTTCCCACTCATTCACGCCGTGCTGCAGGGGCCACGAATCGTCCCGACGCCACGGCTCATCGTGGAGTACGCTCGAAACGGTCACATGAGCTACGAGGGCGCGAGAACACTTCTCACAACGATTAGCCCACATCGGAGCTGGGAGAACAGTCCCTACGTCACGCAATTGCTCAAACACCTCGACGAGTAACCGACCGTCTTCACGCTCTAATCAGCCTGTCCCGTCGGACCCGCGCTGGCGGCGGGTACTCACGCCGGACGGCAGTCGCCGAGCGTGGTGGCCACGTAGTCCCGGTCGACGCTCTCCGTGGTCGTCACTCGAAGGTGACGAGCGGCTTGATGACGTCGTCCTCCTTCGATTCCATCAGTTCGAACGCCTCGTCCACGTCGTCGAAGGCGAACTCGTGGGTCGTCAGGTGGGTCGGGTCGACGCGGTCGTGTTCGAGCAACCGGAGTAACCGCCGGATGCGGAGACGTCCGCCCGGACAGAGCGCGGTCTTAATTTCCTTTTCGGCCATGCCGACGCCCCACGCGTCCCGGGGAATCGGCACTTCGTCGCCGTTCCCGTGGTAGCCGACGTTGGACACTGTTCCGCCGGGTTTCACCGCTTCGACGCACTGTTTGAACGTCTCGGCGGAACCGAGCGCTTCAATCGCGGCGTCGACGCCGACCCCCCTCGTGCGGTCCATAATGACCTCCATCGGTTCTTCCGTCTCGAAGTCGATGATCACGTCGGCGCCGTACTGCCGGGCGAGCTCCTGGCGTTTCGGGTCGGCTTCGATGGCGAAGATGCGGCCCGCGCCCTGCAGTTGGGCGCCAGCGGTCGCCATCAGTCCCACGGGCCCCTGCGCGAAGACGGCGACGTCGCCGCCGACGGGGATTGCGGCGTTCTCCGCGGCGACGAAGCCCGTACTCATCATGTCCGTCGTGTACACCGCGGCCTCGTCGGAGACCGCGTCCGGGACGCGTGCGAGGTTCCAGTCAGCCTGATTGACGTGGACGTACTCGGCGAAGACGCCGTCTTTCTCGTTGGCGAACTTCCAGCCGCCGAGCGGGCCGTGGGACTGCGAGGGATGGCCGTCCTGTGCGGCGGCCGACCCCCAGTCGGGCGTGATGGCGCCGACGGCGACCCGGTCGCCCGGTTCGAAGTCGGTCACTTCGGCACCAACTTCGTCGACGACGCCGACGATCTCGTGGCCGAGCGTGAGGTTCTCCCGGTCACCGATGGCGCCGTGGACGGTGTGAACGTCCGAAGTACAGACGAGGCCGGTCGTCGGTCGAATGATGGCGTCGAGCGGGCCGGGGTCGGGCCGGTCCTTCTCTGCGAACCCCGTCTCACCGACGCCGTTCATCACGAACGCCTTCATCGCGCGCGCACCCCACTATCGGTCGGAGCGACGTGCTGGGGCACGGTCCACGGTGCGTCTCCGGTTCGTGTCGCGAGTATCGAGAACACACGCGACGGTTGGCACTACGTGGACTTTGTTAGGAAGACCTGAGACGTTCTAGGGGCACTAAACCCCTTCCCGCTGGCGAGTGCGACCGCGAGTAGTCGGGGGATAACGAACTACGCTCGATAGTAATCTCGGGTCGAATGAAGGCCACCTATCTCAGTTCGGCGGCGATACTCATCGAGACGGACGACGCGAAACTGCTCTGTGACCCGTGGCTCGAGGACGGCGCGTTCTACGGGTCGTGGTGTCACTATCCGCCGCTCGACGCCGACCCGGAGGAGTTCGACGACGTGGACGGCATCTACATCTCCCACATCCACCCCGACCACTTCGACCCGGCGACACTCGAGCGCATGAACACCGACATCCCGGTGTTCATCCACGACTACCGCTGGGACTACCTGCGCGAGGAAATCGAAGCACTCGGGTTCGACGTGACCGAACTCCCGCACGACGAACGCACGCACGTCGCCGGCGACCTTCACATCAACATCCTCGCGGCGGACGCGTGCGACCCAGAGCTCTGCGGGAACTACTTCGGATGTTCGTGGGTCGAGGACAACCCGGAACTCGGGTCGACGCAGGTCGACTCGCTCGCCGCCATCGACGACGGCGAGCACACGGTCGTCAACATGAACGACTGTCCGTACCCGCTCGTGGAGACCAGTATGCGGCAGGTCAAGGAGCAATACGGCGACATCGACCTGCTCTGTCACCAGTACAGCGCCGCGCAGTTCTACCCGCAGTGCATGCTCGACTACACGCACGAGGAGAAACTGGAAGCCCGCGACGAGGTCGTCCTGGAGAAACACGAACTCGCCACCCAGTTCGTCGACCTGATGGAGCCGGACTACTACCTGCCGTTCGCGGGCGAGTACGTGCTCGCGGGCGACCTCGCGGACCTGAACGACTACACCGCGAACCCGCCCCGCGTCGAGGCACTAGAATGGTTCCGGCAGAACGTGCCCGACGACCACGAGTGCGTGTTCCTCAACACCGGAGAACACCTCGACCTCGCCGAGGGCGAGGTCTCCCAGCCGTTCGAACCAGTCGACCAGCAGAAAAAACAGGCGTACATCGAGGACGTGCTCGCCGACCGGACGTTCGACTACGAGGACGAACCGATGCCCGACCCCGAAGAGCTCTACAACCGCCTCCCGGCAGCCTACGCGAAGTTCGAGGAGAACCGCCAAAAGGTCGGGTTCGAGACCGACACGACCGTCCTCGTCAGTCTACTCGACGACGAGTACGTCGAACTCACGTTCGACGGCGAGGGATACGGGCTGGTGCGCTCGCCCGACCTCGACCAGTACGACGGTTACGTCCGAATCGAAGTCGACCCCCGCCTCCTGAACCGGCTGCTCCAGGGCAGCGAGCACGCCCACTGGAGCGACGCCAAAATCGGCTCCCACCTCGGCATCGCCAAACAACCCGATATCTACGAACGCCAGCTCTACAACTGCCTCGGGTCCTTCCACGCCTAATCCGGTCGCGTCGTCCACCATCGGACGAGTCGTACGTTTGCAGAGCGGGGAACAGCTTAGCGAGGCGTGTCTGCGGCAGCCGTCGGCGTTCTGGCTGACACGTACTGGCGGGAATCCTTATGCCCTCGTCGTGGGTGTCGGTTCGTCCGTCCCGCGTAGTGTTTCGAGGAAGTCTTGCGCGTCGAGCGCGGCCATGCTTCCGGTTCCAGCAGACGTGATTGCCTGCCGGTATCGAGGGTCAGCGACGTCGCCAGCGGCGAATACGCCGGCAACGGTCGTCCGGGCCGTCGGTCGACCGGTGTCGTCCGTCTGCGTGAATACGTAGCCACGTTCGTCCCGTTCGACGCCGGTGCCGCTGAGGAATCCTGTGTTCGGTGTGTGGCCGACGGCGTAGAACACGCCGCCGATGCCGACTGTCTCTCGGTTGATGTCGTGGCCGGATTCGGATTTCTCTGTGGGGTAGCCGTCGGGGTGGGTGACGAGCGTCGCGCCGGTGACACCCTCCCCTGGGGAACCATGGATAGCTTCGAGTTCCGTGTTCCACTGGAACACGATGTCGTCGTGGTCGCGGGCGCGGTCCGCCATGATTTCGGACGCGCGCAGGTCGTCGCGGCGGTGGACAACCGTCACGGAGTCCGCGAACTTCGTGAGGAAGAGCGCTTCTTCCATCGCGCTGTCGCCACCGCCGATGACGAGGACGTCGTCACCGCGGTGGAATGCGCCGTCACAGGTCGCACACGTCGAGAGCCCGTACCCCATCAGTTCGTCCTCGTTCTCTGCACCGACCCACCGCGCGCTCGCGCCAGTTGCGACGACGAGGGTACGCGTACGAATTGTCTCGTTGGTCGACAGCGACAGTTCGAGGGGCTGGTCGTCCAGCGCGGCGTTGTCGATTCGGCCGTGCCGGAACCGGGCGCCGAACTGCTCGGCCTGCTCCTTGCCGCGCTGGATGAGGTCCATGCCGCCGACGCCGTCAGGAAACCCGAGGTAGTTCTCCACGTCGGTGGTGAGGGTGAGCTGGCCGCCCGGTTCGTCGCCCTCGAGCACCAGCGGGTTGAGGTCGGCGCGAGCCGCGTAGACCGCCGCCGAGAGGCCGGCGATTCCCGATCCAGCGATGACGAGGTCGTGTACGTCCGTGCTCATTTAGTTCGTGTACGCGTCGACGAGCGTTCGAAGTTGTTCTTCGCTTTGTAGGCCGACGAGTTCCTCGACCTGCTCGCCGTCGGCGAACAGGACGAGCGTTGGGACGCCGCGGACACCGTATTCGGCGGCGAGCGGTTGGTTCGCGTCGACGTCGACCTTTGCTACCGTCGCATTTGTGTCGGCGGCGATGGTTTCGACGATCGGTTCGAGCATCTGGCAGGGGCCACACCAGTCCGCGTAGAAGTCAGTCAGGACGATGTCGTCTCGGCTGACGAGGGTATCGAGTGCGGCTGCTCCATCGATGTGGAGCGGTTCGTCGCTTGGTGTGGCGTGCGCGTCGGTTGCGGTATCAGTTGCCATCACTTGTGTCTACGCGTTGGCGCCGATTAAGTCTTGCTCTATAAATACAATACTATACAATTGTACTGGATGGGGAGTTGCGGCACCAGCGAGGGATAATATGCGCAAGCACCGGGGTGCAGTTCGACCCCAAGAATCAGTCGCTGTACTGGGCGATGAGGTCGCGAAGTGTCTGTTCGGTTTGGCCGCCACGAAGCTGTTTTACGGGCTGTCCGTCCGCAAACAGGACGAACGTCGGCGTGCTCTGTGCACCGAACTCGATGGCGGTTTCGAGGTGCGACTCAATGTCGACCGTCATGACCGTCGCGTCCGTGTCCTCGGCGAGCGCGTCCAGAATCGGTTTTAGACGCTGGCAGGTGCCACACCACTCGGTATAGAACTCGACGAGCGTGACGCCGGTGTCGTTGATGACGGTTGTTAGGTCGTTTTCACCGAGCGAAACCGCCCGGTTCGTCTCCGCTATCTGCGTTACCATAGCAGAGGATACGCACGCACGACGTAAATAGTCTTGCCTAAAATATACAATACTACTTGTCGCAAGCTCTCAAACAGCGGAAGGAACGAGCGACGGTACGTACCGTCACTCTGGTGGGGGTGATTCGTGCGTTCCAAACTCGGGATGGGTCTCCTCCATCCAGACGTAGACGAGTGCGCCCGAGGCGAACATCAAAAGTCCGATTACGTAGAACGCGGCGCCGACGTTCAGGAACTCCATCACAAGTGCGATGAGAATCGCGCCGACACCGTAGCCAGTATCACGCCACATTCGATAGACTCCCATCCCGGTCGCGCGCCACGTCGGATGCGCGGCGTCTCCGGGTACTGTCATCAGGTTCGGGTAGAGCAGCGCCATCCCGAACCCCGACACGCCGGCGAGCACGACCCACGCGAGGTACCCCTCGACGAGTACCATCCCGAGGACGCCCGCGCCGGCGAGGAACATCCCGGCGAGGACCGGCGGCCGACGGCCGATGCGGTCGGCGAGTCCACCGGTCGCAATCTGGAGGAAGTACATCGCGCTGTGAACGGCGACGACGAACCCGACCGCTGCGATGCCGAGACCCTGATTCGTGAGGTACAACGGAACCGCGAGCCAGAACAGCGTATCGACGAACTTCTCGACGTGGCCCGCTTGCGCCGCGGCGAACAGCGTCCTGTCGCCATAGGTCGCACGTTTCAGAACCTCAATGAACGGCAGGTTCGCATCGTAGTGGTTGTCGCCTCGGACCTCCAACTCCGCGAGGTGGACGGTTTCCTTGATAAGGAAAATCGAGACGAAAAGCGCGAGCACGACGACGACAGCGAGGAAGAAGAACGGCTCGGGGCGAAGGCTCGTCCGAGCGGCGATGACGCCAGTAACCCAGGCACCGACAGCGACGCCGGTGTAGCCGAATGCCTCGTCGATGCCGACCGCAAGTCCGCGCTGCGTGGGGCCTGCGATGTCGATTTTGGCGTTGATGGCCATGCTCCACGTCAACGCCTGATTGACGCCCAGGAGTACGTTCCCAGCGGTTATCCACGTCCAGTTCGGCGCGTAGACGAGAATGAGTGGAAGTGGGAGTGCGGTTGCCCAGCCGAGGACGAGCACTGGCTTGCGGCCGTACTCGCCGCCCCACTTCCCAGCGTAGAGGTTCAGGAGGCCCTTGACGAACCCGAACGAAACGACGAACGACCCGATTACAAGCAGCGACTCGACGCCGAACACGTCGCGTCCCAGCACCGGGACGACTGCCCGCTCGGACCCGATTGTCAATCCGGTTGCGAACACCAGCAGAACGTGAAGTGAGAACTGCCCGACGTGTTCACGGATGCCTTGTTTATCGGCGAGGTCCGTACTCATCGATACGCGGCGGTTCGGTTGTTTGAGCGCACGTTCGCGTTAGTTAGCCGCGCAGTTGTTCGGGCCGAGTTCGAGGGATTCGACATCTCCTCCGGGCTGGGTTTTCCCCCAGTTGATCTGTTTTATCTCGTTGTAGTTCGCAGGCTCGTCGGAGAGGCTTTCGACGATAGTTTCGACAAACGCCGTCTCGTCGCTGTCCGCGACGTAGCTCAGGAGTTCGTTGTTGGCTTCCGCGGTGAGGTCGTCGAGTTCGGTTGCGACGGGGCGAACGTCCTCATCGCTGAAGTGCCCGGGCAGGACGACAGTGTCGTCGTCGAGATCGGTGAGCCGGTCGAGGCTGTCGAACAACCGGGAGGCGGCGTCCCGAATCGCGTTCTCGGAACTGTCCTCGAGATCAGGGCGGCCGACGCTGCGGAGGAACAGAGTGTCTCCGGAGAGGAGGGCGGAGCCGAACTGGAAAGACGCGCTGCCTGGCGTGTGACCGGGCGTGTACAGCACGTCGAGGCCGCGGTTACCGATGGGGACCGTGTCCCCGTCGGCGATTTTGGTGATATCGTCGAGCTCGCCCGCGTCGGATTCGTGGAGGTAATACGGGATATCGAGTTCGCCGGCGAGGCGACGCGCGCCAGAGACGTGGTCTGCGTGGGCGTGTGTGTCCGCCACGCCGACGATGGAGAGGCCGTGTGCGTCGGCGATATCGAGGTACTGGTCGATGTATTGTGTTGGGTCGACGACGATGGCCTCCCCGTTGTCGTGGACGAGATAGGAGACACAGCCTGTGCCGGGACGGACAACTTGTATAACGCCGTCCGTGGTGCCGTCGTACTCGCGGTGGACGCGGCCCCACCCATTCATGCCGTTCTCGACGGACGCCGCGTCGAAGCCGTGTTCGCGGAGGAATTCGGCGGCGCGGGCGGAGGTGAGTCCGCCGATGCAGACGACGGCGATTTCTTCGTCTTCGGGGAGGTCGTCGAGGTGGGTTTCGAGTGTCGAGTAGTCGTAGTCGAGTAGGTCGTCGTATATCGGGAGGTTGGCACTCCCAGATATCTGCCATTCCTCGTAGGCGTCTTCGTTGCGGATATCGAGGACGAACAAGTCCTCGGCGTCGTCTTCGGTGATGCGTCGTGCGACCTCGGACGGGTCCAGAGCAGTATTGCTCATTACAATCAATACTATAGGCGGGTTCGGTGTAAATGTGTTGGAATCGGCGAATTGCGGGAACGGATACTATCCGAAAAAAGCCTCCACTGGGCCTGGAAACGTTCAGAAAAACTCGATACCGGCCGTCTTCCCCGACCACTATTTATTTCACAGTTCTCCCACAACTACGGGATATGGGACACCACACGTTCGACGCGTCACGGGCTGCAAAGCTCGAGGACGCAGCCGCACGATACCAATACGTCTCTCGGGAAGAACTACTCTGGGCGCTCGACCCCAGTGGAGACGAGACGGTCGCCGACCTCGGAAGCGGCACCGGCTTTTACACGGACCTAGTCGCGCCCCACGTCGAACACGTGTACGCCGTCGACGTACAGGACTCGATGCACGAGTTCTACCGCGAGAAGGGCGTCCCGGAGAACACCGCGCTCGTGACCGCAGACATCGCCGACCTCCCGTTCGACCAGAACCACCTGAACGCGGCGGTGTCGACGATGACGTACCACGAGTTCGCGACCGACCAAGCGCTCTCGGAACTCGCGCGCGTCCTCGCGCCCGGCAGCCGACTCGTCATCGCCGACTGGTCGGCCGACGGAACTGGCGAGAACGGACCGCCGTTAGATGAGCGCTTCGACGTCGACAGCGTGACGACCGCGCTCCGCGACGCCGGCTTCAATATCGGCTTCCGGGCGTCGCGACCGGAGACGTTCCTCGTCGTGGGTGTCGCGGATGAGTAGCATCGGCCCCGCGCGGCTCGACGAACGGCGGGCGGACGGCGACGTGTTCGTCCTCGACATCCGCCCCGAACAGGACTACCTGGAGAGTCACATTCCCGAGAGCGCCAACGCGCCGGTGTACCACGAACTGCGAGGCGGAAACGTCGACGCGCTCGACCCACATCTGTCAGCGCTCCCCGACGACACGGAAATCGTGACTGTGTGCAAGGCCGGAATCGTCGCACGGAACGCCACCGACTACCTCGACGAAGCCGGCTATACGGCGACAACACTCACCGGCGGCTACACCGGCTGGCGACAGTACGAACAGAACACGGTCCCCTACCGGATTGTCGCGTTCCTGCAAAATATCGTGTCCCGGAAGTGAGACGCTCGCGGATCCGGTCTAGCTCTCGGCGGGCGTGGCGGGTTGGGGTTCGTCGCCGTACTTCTCCTCGAACTCGCCGATGAGCTGCCCCATCTTCGCGTACCAGTCGTTGAGTAGGCGCTGCATCTCGTTGGTTATCTCCTCTGCGCTCCGGGACTCGTAGACGTGGTAGTAGCCACCCTGTTCGTAGTTCACCTGTTCTTTCTGGATGAATCCGGCCTGAAGCAGGCGCTGGACGGCTCGATACGCGGTCGAGCGTTCACGGTCGACTTGGTCCGCGATTTCGTCGACGGTCAGCGGTTCCTCCGTCTCCTGTAGTACCTGGAAGATGTCTCGGTCGATCGCCTTGAGGTCGTGGAAACACTCGAGCAGGCCCTCGCACTGCATGTCCCGCCGGAGCATCTCACTCATGGAGTCAGCCATTGATACAGAATTCTAGGTGACACAGCCTCAAAAGTGTTTGTTTAGTCGGTACAATACTGTGCGCTCGTGGTGTCGTCGCGGGGCTTACGAACCGACGAGCCGACACCACGTCCCGTGACCGTCGTCCCGCAGTTGACAGACAGCAGCGAGGACGACGGCAGCGCTGACGAGCAGCGCGGACCCGAAGATGAGCGCGGTACTCATCGTGTTGAGCAGTTCGATGCCGTAGACCGACCCGAGCTTGTTCGACGCGACGGCGAGGCTGCCGGCGAGCAACATCGCGGCGAAGTACCCCTTGATGTCGTCCTCGTCTACGAGGTTCGTCGCGCCGGCGCCAACGCGCGCGCCGAGCGCGCTCCCGAGAAGGAGGAACGCGACTACGGGCAGCGCGACCGACCCGGACTGCGCGTACGTGAACGCGCCGAACGCTCCCGATATCGTGATCTGGAGGATGTCGGTCCCGACGGCGATAGCTGCGGGAATCCCGAGTCCGTACATCATCGCGGGCATCAGGAGGAACCCGCCGCCAACACCGAGGAATCCGGAGAGGACGCCGATGACGAGACCGACCGCGAAAACGATGGCGCCCGAAACGCGAACGCCGCCCCGGAACGTCACCATCGGCGGGATGTGGATGGACTGCACGCGGTCCGCGAGGTCGTGCCCGTCGTCGCCAGTCGAAGTTGAGCGCGCGTCGCGGAGCGTGAACGCGCCCACGGTCGCGAGCAGGCCGACGTACGCGACGTTAATGATGAGGTCAGCGCGTCCCGTCGCCTCGAGGAAGAACACGACGCTCTTCCCCGCTTCGATGCCGATGGTCATGGCGGCGGTCATGATGGCCGCGAGCTTGTAGTCGACCTGACCGTGGTCGCGATGCCGGAGCGCGCCGATGACGCTCGTTCCGAACACGAACGCGAGCCCGCTCCCGACGGCGACCGTCGAGGAATACCCCATCACGAGCAGTGCGGGCGTGACGAGGAACGACCCGCCCATGCCGAAGAACCCGAAGAGGGTGCCGATGAGCAGGCCGAACCCGACGAACACCGCGACCATCGCGAGACTCATTCCGAGAATCGCCATCGTCAGTCACCCCCGAGGGCGTCGAGGACGGTCGCCCCGACCGTTTCGCTGAGCGCACCGTACGCGAGGTAGAGGGCGATAGCCTCCGCAAGGACGGTTCCGACGGTGATACCCGCCTGTACCGACGCGCTCGCGGACTCTATGCCGAACATCTTACGCACCCCTCATACGAGTGTTTTGGTGTGCTAATACTATACAATACTGCTGGCGTTGTCGGGTTTCGAGTGGTTTCGAAGACATGAGGTTTAGTTCCCCTCCGTAGTGCTGCTGAGACGCGAACGGACGTATCCCTGGGCGTACGCGCCGAGGAACATGCCTGCGATCGCCCAGAGGATGATGTAGTTTCCGACGCCAAAACTCGCGTAGGCCGCCCCGGGACAGATGCCGGAGACGCCCCAGCCGACGCCGAATATCGCACCACCCACGACGACGTTGCGGTCGAACTCCTTCACGCGACGCGTGTACTCACTCGCGGTGAGCGGCGCATGGTCGAGGTACCGCGTCGCCACGGCGAACGTGACACCGGTGACGACAGCGGCGCCGCCCATCACGAAGACGAGGCCGAAGTCCTCGAACTGGAGGAAGTCGAGAACGACCTCCGGGCGCGCCATGCCGCTGACAGCGAGTCCGAGCCCGAACACGAGCCCGCCGACGAAGATGACGGGCAGGAACAGCGGGCTCTGCGCGTCGTCGCTCACGGCGACACCCCCGCCGCTTGGACGAGCTGTGCGGTTCCGATGGCGAACACCATGAACGTCGCGACGTTCACGAGCGACGTGTTGGAGAGCGAGCCGACGCCGCAGACACCGTGGCCGGACGTACACCCCTTCCCGAGACGGGTGCCGATGCCGACGAGCACGCCGCCGCCGAGCAACCGCCACCACTGAACGTCAGTCGTCCAGATGCCGGGATCGGGTGCGAGCACGAGCCCCCAGACGGCCGCGCCGACGACGATACCGAGCGTGAACACGACCCGCCAGTCGCGCGACTGAACGTACTTGAATCGATTGAACCGCTCGACGCTCGAGACGTACGAGAGCGTGGATTCGAGGAACGTGCTCGCGCCCGCGATGATTCCCGTCGCGAGGTAGATGACTGCCGCGCCGAGGCCGACGAGGAGGCCGCCGGCGAGATACGGCAGTATCCCGCGCGGGAAGAGCGAGTCGGATACGAGCAGCGGTGTGAGTGTATCCATCGTTAGTTCGTCAGCGCCTCCTCGCTTGCGGCGCAGTTGTTCGGGCCGAGTTCGAGTTCGAACGCCTCCTCGTCGTCGGGCGACTGCCGGCCGAGGTTAGTCGCGATGATGTCCTCGTAGTTCGCCGGCTGCGGCGGCATATCCGAGACGATGAAGTCGACGAACTCGTCTGCGTCCATCGTGAGCGCTTCCATCCGCTCGGTGAGGTCGCCGAGTTCGGCGGTGTACGTGCCGTCGTCGTTCGGAGTCGCGGCGTCGCTGAAGTGCGCGGGCGCGACGACCGTCGCGTCGGGCCACGAGAGAACCTTTCCGTGGAGGCTGTCGTAGAGCGTGCGTGCGGCGTCCTTCGCGGCCTCGGGGTCTTCGAGGTCGGGACGTGCGACGCTCTCCGTGAATAAGCCATCGCCC
>Ga0207813_100140_pt1 | contig 55448 bp, 54 predicted proteins | sample A23E3SouthBayCA_2_FD_187730 | JGI IMG/M metagenome (GOLD analysis project Ga0207813, IMG submission 187730) | Aerobic enrichment media microbial communities from Eden Landing Ponds, California, USA - A23 E3 (4) (SPAdes) | ecosystem: Environmental > Aquatic > Marine > Unclassified | place... | reverse complement strand
CGCGTCGACGAGCGCGTCGTACTCGTCGGCGACGGCCCGCCAGACACGCGCGTCGCCGGCGTCGTAGGGTAGCGCGAACGTCGTCGGGTCGTACCCCAGCGCCGCGAACTCCCCGGCGACGCCGGCCACCTCGTCGCGGATCTGCTCGTTCGTGGGCCGGAACACCGCCGCGTCGGCCGCGAAATCCGCCGCGAGTGGGTCGGCGAGGGTCACGACCGGTTCCGCGTCGTCTTTCTCCGTGAGGGTGTGGGTCTCGGTGCGGTCCCCGTCGGTGACCTCGAACTCGTCGCCGGGGTAGAGGCCGTGGTCCTCGCCGGGGAAGACGTGGTCGCTGTCGAGTCGGAGGCGCCGGTCGCCCTCGCTGGCGTCGGTGGCGAGGTGGTGGGCCTGCAGGTATCGGTGTCGTCGGCCGTGAGCGACGACCTCCCAGCCGGCGTCGACCAGTTCGTCGAGTCGCTCGGCGGTGAGATACCCCTCCTCGCCCAGCCACGACGGGACGATGGCGAGGGAGGCAGGGACCCCTCGGTCCCGCAGGACGGGGTAAATCTCCTCGTAGTCCTCGGCGTATCCGTCGTCGAACACCAGCGCGAGTCGTCCGTTCGTCATACCGTTCCTGTCGGGCCCTACGCGGTAAGCGTTCGGGCTGGCCCGGGAACGCGTCGCTTAACAGTTCGAGGGGCCTACGGGGGAGCGATGAGCCGGTCCGGCGAGTTCTGTCCGCGCTGTGGCGACCCGGTCGAGTCGGTCGAGTCGGTCGAGGAGCGGCCGGACCTGCCCGAGGCCCGCGACCCCGACAGCGTCCTCTGTGACGCGTGTTACTTCGAGGAGTTCTCGCTGGTCGACGCGCCCGAGGTCGTCGAGGTGCAGGTCTGCTCGCGGTGTGGCGCGGTCCACCGCGGGAACCGGTGGGTCGACGTCGGCGCCGACGACTACACCGACGTCGCCGTCGAGGAGGTCTCCGGAGCGCTGGGTGTCCACGTCGACGCGACGGATATCGGCTGGGAGGTCGCACCCGAACAGGTCGACCAGAACACCATCCGGATGCACTGTGAATTCACGGGGGTCGTCCGCGGGACGTTCGTCACCGAGGAGGTCGTCGTCCCGGTCCGGATCGCCCGTCAGACCTGCGACCGCTGTGGCAAGATCGCCGGCGGCTCCTACGCCAGCCTGCTCCAGGTCCGTGGCGACGACCGGATACCGACCGACGAGGAACTCGCTCGCGCCCGGGAGATCGCCGAATCGTACGTCGCCGACCGCGAGGATGCGGGCGACCGCAACGCCTACATCACCGAGGTAAACGAAGTGCCAGACGGCCTCGACATGAAAATCTCCACGAATCAGATGGGCGGTGGCATCGCCAAACGGATCGTCGCCCAGCTCGGTGGCTCGTTCGAGGACCACGAGACGCTCGTGACGGAGGACGGCGACGGCAACGAGGTGTATCGGGTGACTTACGCGATCCGCCTGCCGCGCTACCGTCCCGGCGAGGTCATCGACCCCGAGGACGGCGACGGCCCGGTACTGGTCCGCTCGGTCCAGGGCAATCTCAAGGGGACGCGCCTCGCCAGCGGCGACGATTTCGAGGCGAGTTTCGAGGACGCCGACGCGCCCGACGCTCGCCGCCTCGGAACCCGTGAGGACGCAGAGGAGACCACAGTCGTCGCCGTCGAGGACGAACACGCCGTTCAGGTACTCGACCCGGAGACCTACGAGGCGAAGACAGTCGCCCGACCGGACTACCTCGATACGGACGCCGACGAGGTACCCGTCATCAAGAGCCGCGCCGGCATCCACGTCGTGCCCGAGGACGGCGACGAAAGCGAAGACGAGAGTGAATCCACCGGGTGAACGCCCGAGACGTGTTTCTGTCTGCGAGTATATTCTGGTCGATCGTATGAGTATATCGGACGGTCACCCCTCAAACGTACGCCGAGCGTAGCGAGGCGTTTCACCGCCGGAGTGGGGCGGAGCCCCCGGAGGCGGCCTTTTTCGCCCACGTTTTTGCCGCGAGTGGTGCCCGCAGGCGCGCGAAGCGCGCCGAGGACACCCGAGCGGGAAAAAGGTGGTCTGGTTCGTCAGCTATAGGACCCACCGCTCCTGAGTACCCGGGGATGGAGTACCTGGAGCGTCGTCGCGGGCGGGTCGAGGACCGGATCGAGGCGGTCCTGGCCGAGGTCGAGCCCGACGAACTGGGCGACGAGGTCGAACACGTCGTGCTCTCGGGGGGCAAGCGAGTGCGACCGACGGTGACGGTGCTGGTCTGTGAGGCGCTGGGCGGGGACGTCGAGGACGCCGTCGACTTCGCAGTCGGGATCGAACTCGTCCACAGTGCGTCGCTGGTCATCGACGACATCATCGACCGTTCCGAGTTGCGGCGGGGGACGCCCTCGGCGTGGGCCGAATACGGCCACGGGCCGGCGATCATCGCCAGCGACGGCCTGCTGGGCGAGGCGTTCGCGCTGTTCTCGACCGACGAGCGGGCGATGCAGGCCGTCTCGGAGGCGATGGTCGAACTCGGTGAGGGCGAGGCGACGGAACTCGTCGCGGAACCCGCCAGCGAGGAGGAGTACATGGAACTGGCACGTCGGAAGACGGGGGCGCTCTTCCGCGCGGCGGCCGAACTGGGCGCGATCGCAGCCGACGCGGACGCCTACACCGTCGAACGTTTCGGCACCTACGCCGAGCGTGTCGGCGTCGCCTTCCAGATGCGCGACGACGTGCTCGACGCGACCGCCGACTCGGCGGACCTGGGGAAACCGACCGGCCACGACGCCGCCATGGAGCGGCCGTCGCTCGTGCAGGTGGCCGACCTCACCCACGAGGAGGCCACCGAGCGCGCCCGCGAGGAGTCCGAAACCGCGCTGACGGCGCTCTCGCGTGTGGACGTGGCCGATACCGAGGCCCTGGAATACCTGCAGGACCTGGCTGAGTTCGTGGTCGTTCGCGAACGGTAACTGACTCGCTTCGCTCGCCGCTCGAGACGGCCCGCGCCGGCCACGTTCGCCAGCGACCCGACGGGTCTCAGAGGCGCGTCGCGGCGTCCAGTGCGATCCCGATCGCCCGCTCGACGTTGTTGCGGGCCTTCTCCGGGAGTTCCTCGTCGTCGGTCTCGCCTTTCTGGGTTCCCTCGACGAGGTTGCCGTCGACGGTACAGATGGCACCCGCCCGCAGGCCCTTCCGGCGTGCGAGCGTGAAGAGCGCGGCGGCCTCCATCTCGACGGCGAGGATGTTCGCGGCCTCCCAGTCCTCGACGTACTCGTCGGTCTCGGCGTAGAAGGCGTCGTCCGAGGCGATGGGGCCGACGTGTACATCCTCGTCGTTCGCTTCGGCGCCGTCGACCAGCGCAGAGAGCGTCTCGTAGTCGGCCACAGCGGGGTACTCGACGGCCTCGTAGCGCTTCGTCGTCCCCTCGTTTTTCGCCGCGGCCGTCGCGACGATCATGTCGCCGATCTCGATGTCGGACTGGAGCGCACCGATGGTGCCCACGCGGACGAACGTCTCGACACCCACGGCGGCGAGTTCCTCGGCGGCGATCGTAGCGGAGGGACAGCCGATCCCCGTCGAGCAGATCGTCAACTCGCGCCCCTCGTAGGTCGCGTTGACGAGTTCGTACTCGCGGTTCTGTGCGACGTGCTCGACGTCCTCGCACTGCTTCGCGATGCGCTCGACGCGTCCCGGGTCGCCCGGGACCAGTGCGACGTCGTGGACGTCACCCGCCTCGACGAGCAGGTGGGGTTGTTTCGCCATGTACACCCCGTCGGACGGGGCCGGGAAAACGATACCTGTCCGTGGACGGAGCCGTCCGACCGCCGGTCTCTACCATCGTTTCGACACCAGATCTCGAACCCCATCGTTTCGGGTCAAACCCGCTCTTTCCGTCGATCCTCATCCGAACCCCTCTGTTTCACCTCGAAATCGACCGCACTCTTGCGGTTTTATCTCTCTATTTCACTTTCACTCCACCCCGTCAGACGCTCGTCACACGACCGCAGTCTTGCGATCGTGCGCGAGTCGGCGTGCCGGTCCTGGTTCCAGTCGAAACAGGGGGGCCGAGTCGGCCGCGAGTCGCGTTCGACCGGCAGGAACGAGACAGGCCAGTCAGTCCAGTTTCTCGAAGGTCGTCTCGGCCCACTGGACGGCGAAGTCGGCACCGTACTCGCGGTAGGCAGCCGAGTCGAGCGCGCGGAACGGTGCCGGCGGTTCGGTCCCGTGTTTGACGGCCGCACAGGCCAGTTCGGCGGCGTCGCCGAACGCCGTGTCGCCGGTGGCCAGGTCGCCCGGGATGTCGGCCAGGCGCGGTTCGAGTCGCTCGCCCGCGTCGGCCCACGCGTCGAAGAGGTCGGGGTGGTCGGCCTCCCAGCCGGCGAAGACGTCCCGGGTGTGGACACCGATATACGCCTCGTAGAGGGCCGCGGCGAGCTGGTAGGTCTCGACGGGGTCGAGTCGCTCGCGGGCGGCGTCGGCCAGATCCGGGTAGCGGTCCTCGAAGAAGCCGAGGAACTGCTCCGGGTGACCGAGCCCGACCTGGACGAGCGCCTCGGCGACGAGGAAGTCGACGAACGCGTCGGGCGACCCCTCGAGGCGGGGTTTGACGAGAACCACGGGGGGTGAGGTCTGTCGGGTCCAGGCGACGCCGCCGTCACCGGGCGCGCCGACGGTAAAGTCGTCGCCGGCGTAGCGGACGAGTACCTCGGGGGCGTCGGGCGGGAGCCACGACTCGGGGTAGGAGACGGGGTCCAGCGAGTCGACGAGCAGTCCGAGGTCCTCGGCGCGGGCGCTGGGCAGCGTCTCGAAGTCCCGGTCGACGTCGAGGACGAGCGCGTCGGGGACGTGGGTCTCCCGGACGGCCGCCAGCGCCGGCGAGAGGTCGCGCTCGACGAACGTCACGACAGCAGGACGAGCAGCGTGACGACGGCCAGCAGTGCGGCGGTCCCGATCGTTCCGAGCGTGATCTTCGTGGGCGTGCTCATACACGCCGGTTCGACCGCGAGACAGTAAATCCCGTCCATCCGACCCGACGGTCACACGGCCGGGAACCGGTCCGAGAGTTTATATACCGGGGCCCGGCCACCCCGCGGTGCATGTTCGAGCACGCATCCAGACGGGAGGTCCTGGCGTCGACAGGGTTGCTCGCCACCGGCGCGCTGGCACCGACAGTCCGGGGGTCCACTGGGGGGAACGACGGCGGGACGACACCCGACGCGCCGCCACACCGCTGGACGAGTACGTACGACCGGAACCCGATCGATGCCCCGACGGACACCGTCGCCAGCGACGATGGCACGGTCACGGTTGCGGGGTTCACCGGCAGCAACGTGGCACCGTGGGTGTTCAACGTCGGCGAGGAGGGCGAGCGGCGCTGGGGGACCGTCCTCGACGTCGAGAGCCCGACCCCGGTCCGGGGGGTCGCGCCGGCCGGCGACGGGTTCGTCCTCGCGGGGACCCGCTCGGAAGGACAGGACGGGGCGACGGTCACGCTGTTTCGCGTCGACGGCGAGGGGTCCCGCCAGTGGCGAAAGACCTACGACACGCCGGGGGACGCTCCGCGGACGAACGCGGTTGCGCCGGCCGGCGACGGTCACGTCCTCGTCGGGACGGCACTCGACTCGAACCGGCAGCTCGCGTGGGCGCTCGGAGTGGACGGGGAGGGCGAGCGTCGGTGGTCGACGTCCCTCTCGGAGTACCCGGTCAACTACGCGTTTTCCGTCCACGAGGGCGTCGACGGGGGGTCGCTCCTCACCGGGTCGGTCCGGCCCGAGCCGACGCGGTCGAACCCGAACCCGCCCTACGACGGCTGGGTCGTGCAACTCGACGGGGGCGGCGAACGTCAGTGGACCAAGCGCTACTCGACCCAGACGGCCGAGGGGTCGGGGACCGTCCAGATCGTCTACGACGCGACCACGGCCGACGGCGGGTACGTCCTGGCGGGGTACGTCGCGCCGACGTTCAGCGGCGAGGCCGGTCGGGGCTGGGCGATGGCGACCACCGCGACTGGCGACCAGAACTACAGTACTGTCGTCCAGCCGGGAGACGAGGGGGCCGGACAGCTCGTCGGCGTCTGTCCGGTGACCGACGGGTACGCGCTCGTCGGGACCGGGCGACCGCGCGAGGCGAACCGGCCCCGGATCTGGGCCGTCGGCGTCGACGGGTCGCTGTCGCGCAACTGGCAGTTCACACGGCGTTTCGGCGACGACGACGCCGTCACTGACACCGCTCCGACGGACGACGGCGGCTTTCTCGTCGTCGCGAACACGGCCAGTGCGGGGTCGGACGACACGAACGCGTTCACCCGCAAGTACGGCGGTGGCCCCGTCTCGACGCCCACTCCCACGCCGATGGCGACACCGACCGAGACGCCCTCACCAACGGCGACGGCGACACCCGATCCGACGCCGACCGACACACCGACGGCGACGCTCGCACCCACGCCGGAGCCGATGTCGACCGACGAGGCGGCCGAAGAGTCGGTGCCCGGGGACACCACGTCGGGCGACGGTCCCGGTTTCGGCGCGGTCGGGACGGTCGGCGCGCTCGCAACACTGACCGGCGGGGCCGTCCTCCGGCGAGTCCGGTTGGGGGGTGAGGAGTAGCCGTCGGAGATCACTGGTCATTTAGTGAGACTGTTCGAAGTGCCGACCGCATGTCGAAGCAACTCACGCGGCGCCGCCTGCTCGCTTCGGTCGGGGGGATCGCCGGGCTCGCGCTCGGCGGGACAGCCGGAGCGGTCCCCGGTTCCGCAGCCCGCTCGACTGTGGACGAACTCCCCCTCCGATGGAACCGCACCTACGCCCCGAACAGATACAACCAGACCGTCTCGCTGCTCGAACGCGACGATGAGTACGTCGTGCTCGGCGCCACCGGCGGCCAGCCGACCCAGCTCAGCGGCTGGCTGTTCGGCGTCGACGCGACGACCGGCGAGGGCCAGTGGCAGACCCCTCTCGAGAACGCCAATCTCGAGGGGCAGCCGTCGTTCCGGCAGTTCGGCGAGACGCCGGACGGCGACGGGCTCGTCGTCACCGGGACCCGGTCGTCCAGCGGCAGCGTCTCGCTGGTCCGGACCGGTCCGGAAGGCGAGGTCGACTGGTGGAAGACGTTCGGCGCGGGGTCCGACAGCGGGTCGGTACTTCTCCCGTCGCTGGCCGTCGTCGAGGACGGATATCTCGTCGGCGCCAACCGACTCGTCGACCAGGCGATCGACGCCGTCGTCGTCGAGGTCGCCCCCGACGGCAGCGAGCGGTCCCGGACTGCGCTCTTCGAGGACGAACAGTCGACGCTGCTCGACGCGATCCCGGACGGCGAGGGGGGACTCGTCGGCGTCGGGCAACTCCAGGAACGGACCACCAGCACCGCCGACCAGCCGAGCGCCCGCGGGGTCGTCTTCCGACTCGACGCCGACCTGTCGGTCCAGTGGCGCCAGGAGTTCACGGCGCCGAGTGACGGTGACCCGTTCCAGACGAACCGTCTCAACGCGATCACCCGGACAGCCGACGGGTACGCGGCCGTCGGGGCCGCCATTCCCCAGGGGACCTCGTCGGTCAGCGGGTGGGTCCTCCGCCTCGACGGCTCCGGGTCGGCGCGTGCGAGTCAGCTGGTCGAGCCCCAGCCGGTCACGTCGCTGACGAACGTCGTCGAGTCCAGTGACGGGATCACGGTCACCGGTCAGGTCGCCGAGTCGCTCACCGCACAGTCCGCCTCGGGGCTGGTCGCGGAACTCGGGCCCGACGGGGAGAGTCGCTGGAGCAAGACGCTCGGACCGGCCGCGGCGAACAACCTGCGGGACGTCGTCGCCACGAGCGACGATGGCGTCGCTGCCGTCGGGATCGCCCAGGCCACGTCACAGGATGCCAACCCGGTGACACAGAGCTGGCTCGTCAAACTCGGCGGCGAGCCCGCGCCGTCGGTCACGACCACGGCCAGGTCGGGGACCGATTCGACGCCGACCCCGACGCAGACGCCGACTCCGACGCCCGAACCGACGCCGACACCCTCTCCCACGCCGACCGTGACGCCCACGGCGACGCCGACGGACGTGGCGACCGACACGCCGACCGACGCCGGCACGACGACCGGGAACGGCCCCGGGTTCGGCGCTCTCGGCGCGCTGACGGCGCTGAGTGCCGGTGCGCTCTACCGGCGAGTCACCGACGGGAACGACGGCAACGACAGCGACGCGGAGTGAGCCGACCGATGATACGAGAGCCCTCCCGGCGCCGCGTCCTCGCGTCGACCGGCCTCGCGCTCGCAGCGGGGACGACGGTCGCGAGGGTCGGCGCCGACCGGCCTGACGGCCTCCAGAATCGCCCTGTCGTGGACCCGCCGCGACTGCGCTGGACGGAAGTGTTCGACGTCTCCGCCGAGGACAGTGTCACCGCCGCCGCGACGACGGACGACGGCCTCCTCGTCGGGACGGGTACGACCGCCGGCGAGGAGGGGATGGTCCCCTGGGTGTTCGGAGTCGACCGCCAGGGTCGCGGCCAGTGGCAACACCCTCTCCCGGGCGGCGAGAACCCGCGGACACTGGACGCCGCACCCGGTCACGGCGGCGGCGCCGTCGTCAGCGGCGAACTCCGGCCGGACGGGAGCGCGAACCAGGCGTTTCTCGACCGCCTCGACGAGGCCGGCGAACGCCGGTGGCGGACGACGGTCGCCCCGCCGATGGACGAGGGCGTGGCCTTCGGCGTGACGCGGGTGGAATCGGGCTATCTCGTCGTCGGCGGGACGCGCGACACCGAGCGAACTCGAACCGAGGCGCTGGTCGCCCGCGTCGACGACGAGGGGACGGTCCAGTGGTCGCGCGCGGTCTCGGGCGGCCAGCTCTCGCTGCTGTACGCGCTGAAGAGTGCGGGCGAGGGGGCAGAAGACGAGGCGTACGTTGCGTGTGGCGTCGTCCGACCCGAAGCGACGAGCGGCCAGTCCGGCCCGCCGGAGGGGTGGATCGCGGGCCTCGACAGCGAGGGCGCGACGCAGTGGTCGACGACTCACCGGGTCGAGTCCGGCGGCCAGCCCGCCTCTTTCGGCCTCTACCGCGACGTCGTCGAGACCGGCGACGGGTATCTCCTCGTGGGGCGGACGAGACCGCCACAGACCAGCGGGTCGGCGGCCTGGGCGGTGGCGACCGACGCGACCGGCGCACGCACCGACCAGCTGGTCGGCGATATCGGCGAATCCGTCGAGGGCAGTCGACTCGAAGGGGTCGTCGAACACGGCGGCGAGTACGTCGCGGTCGGGAGCGCGCTGTCGAGCGGCGCAACCGCCGAGTTCCTGTACCTCGGGCTCGACGCCGAGGCGAGTCGAGCGTGGAACACCACCCAGTCGGTCGGCGACTCCGCCCGGGCGACCGCGGCCACGCCGACCGACGACGGCGGGCTGTACGCGCTCGGGACGACGACCAGTACGTCGGGCACCGAGTCGACCGACAGCGCTGCCGTCGTGAAACTCGGCGGTGAGGTACAGGCCACGCCCACTGCGACACCGACCGACCCGCCGACGCCCACGCCGACCCCGACGTCCAGCCCGACACCGGAACCGACCCCGACTGAGACACCGACGGCGGCGCTCACGCCGACCGCGACACCAGCAGGGATGGACGGCGAGACGGCGACGCCGGTGGACGCGGCGGACGACGGAACGGCGACCACCTCGGAGAACGGGCCGGGTTTCGGCGTCCTGGGGACAGTCGCTGCGCTGGGTCTCGGCGCGCTCTCCCGACGGATCTCGCGCGAAGAATAGGACGGGACTCGTTCATCCGACGCGGAGCGTCCGCCGGAAGGCGAGGGCGGTGACGAGCGCGACGACGAGGAGGTAGCCGACCCCCCACCCGAGCGGCGCGGGGTCGACGCCGGCGGTGAAGGCAGCGTCGAAGGCCAGCTCCAGGGGGTAGTGGCCCGGCAGGTACGGCGCGACAGCGTGGGTCTCCGTCGACAGGGGGCTCTGGGCGAGGAAGACGTCGAGCAGCGGCCCGAACATGAGGACGTAGACGCCCGCGAGGCGGTTGAACACGAGGCCGACGAGCGCGCCGACGGTCCCGTAGACCAGTCCGGTGAGCGCCGTCGCGGCGAGGAACCACCCCACCTGTTCGGGGACGTGCGTGACCGCCACGACCGCCGTCGAGACGAGACTCGCCGCCACGGCCGCGGTCGCGAGGACGCCGCCGCGGGCGGCCAGGATCTCGGGGACGCTCGCGCCGACGATGGCCAGGCGGGTGTCGGCCGCCTTCGCCGAGCGCATCAGGAAGAGGCCGGCGATCCCGCCGACCAGGGCGGCGGCCATCGGCGCCATCAGCGCGGCGACGACGGCCTGCATGCCGAGTTGCAGGGTCTCACCCGCGACCGTGACCGGGACCGTGTCGTCGGGTACGACGCGGGCGAACACCGCGACGAAATAGGCGGGCAGGAAGACCAGCAGCGCCAGCAGGACGGGCGTCCGGACGTACTCGCGCAGGCCCATCTCGAAGGTGGTGCGCGCGGAACTCATCGGAGACCCCCCTCGCCGGTGAGCGTCGTGTAGACGCCGACCGCGACGAGCGCGAGGACGCCCACGTACGCGCCGGTCGCGAGCACGTCACCGGTCGCCATCGCGGACCCGTCGACGGCCGCCTCGAAGAGTTCGTGCGGGTAGTGCAGCGGGAGCAGTTGCACGAACGCGGCGTCGGTCTCGACGATACCGCTCGCGAGCGCCTCGTCGATGTCCGCGACGAAGACGAGCACGAGCGACCCCTCCAGTTCGCGCGGGAGAACGGCACCGATGAGCATCCCGACGAGGCCGTAGAGGACGCCCACGAGCGCCAGCGTCCCGAACGCGGCGGGCAGCGAGGCCACGTCGGTGCGCGTGGTCAGCACCGCCAGCGCGATTGCCCCGGTGAGCAGGCTCGCGGCGGCGACGGTCGCCAGTCGGGCGACGAACAGCGTTCCGCGGGGGAAGCCGACCAGCGAGAGGCGTTCATCGGCCCGGCGCGCGCTGATGACCTGGAAGAGGCCGATCACGCCCGGCAGGAAGGCGGCGACGAACAGCGTGCCCGCCACCGCACCCAGCGTCTCGGGGGAACTCGACATCCCCGGTAGTTCCGGGAACGACGACATGATCGACCCGTAGCTGACGATCACCAGCGGCGGGAGCGCGACGAGCAGTGCGACGTTGACCGGTTCGCGGAGAAACTCCCGGAGCGCCGAGGAGAGACCGACCTCCAGCCGGCGGGCGCGGCGTGCGACGGCCATCAGCGCACCCCCGCGTCGGCGGCCTGGCTCGACCCCTCGTCGGTGACGTCTTCCAGCGTGCCGTCGGCGAGTTCGACGATCCGGTCGAACCGTTCCTGCTCGTTGATGAGATGCGAGATGATCGCCACGGCGGTCCCGCGCTCGCGGAGTTCGTCGGTCAGCTCCCAGAACGCGAGGTAGGTGTCCCAGTCGAAGCCGGTGTAGGGCTCGTCGAGCAGGAGCACGTCGGGGTCGTGCAACAGCGCGATGGAGAGGTTGACCTTCTGCCTGTTGCCCCCCGAGAGCTGGTCGACGCGGTAGTCGAGGAACTGCTCGAAGTCCAGCGTCTCGGCCAGGCGGTCGCGGGCGTCCTCGATGTCTGACTGGGCCATCCCGTAGCCCTCGCCGAACAGCCGGAAGGTCTCGCGGACGGTGAGGCGGTCGTAGAGCAGTTCCTCCTGGGGACACCAGCCGACGCGCCCGCTCGTCTCGACCGTGCCGGCGTCCGGTTCGAGGGCGCCGACGAGCGCCTGCAACAGCGTCGACTTGCCCGACCCGTTCTCACCGACGATCCCGACGACCTCGCCCGCCCGGATCTCGACATCGGCACCGTCCAACACCTCGACCGTCCGACCGAACGGGAGCCACGACCCGTAGGTCTTCTCGAGTCCCTCGGCGCGCAGGACGACTGCACCGTCCCGGCCGTCCGCTGTCTCGTTCTCGTCGGTCGGTTCAGGGTCGGTACCAGCGGTCGCGCTCCCGTCGCCGTCCGTGGCACTGTCGGTGGTCACGGTCGCCCCGGGGTCGCTATCCGTGCTGTCGTCGCCGGTCGCGGCCGTTCCGCTATCGTCGGTCGTATCCCCTGGATCGTCGGTCACAGAGCTCTCCAGGTCGACGGTGCCGAGCGGTTCGTCGTCGATGACGGCCTCGATCGCCGCTTCGACGGCCTCGTCAGTCGCGGCCTCGCTCGCGCGTTCGCTGTCGGTCCGGGACCCCCCACGCTGTCCGCCGTCCGTCAGCGCGTCGCGGCGGTGACGGGCGTGGGTCGTCCGGAGCCACGATTTCGGAATATTCGGCATATACAAAATATTCTGTACGGTGTGATTTATACGTTTCGACTCCGTAGGTCGGCCACCGGCCCATGAGTGACAGAGAGAGGAACGGCGGGGCGTCGACGGAGTCGGCGGAGACGGACGGCGAGGTCACAGCGGCGCGCGAGGAGGTGATCGAGGCGATGGCCCGGACGGCGGAGGTGTGGGGGGCGAAACGGAGTTACGGGCGACTGTTCGGTGTGCTGTACTTCGCCGACGAACCCCGCTCGCTGGACGACCTCACCGAGGAGAGCGGCTACGCGAAATCGACCGTCAGCACGGCCATGAGTACGCTCGAACGCTTCCACCTCGTCCGGCGGCGGTCGCTGCCCGGCGAGGGCAAGAAGGCCTTCTTCGAGGCCGAGACCGACCTCTGGTACGTCCTCCAGCAGTTCTTCGAAAACGAGGTCAGCCGCGAGATCCGCATCATGTCCCGCGCGCTCGACAGTGCCGCCGAGCAACTCGAAAACGCCGACAGCGAGCGCGCCGAGCGCGACCTCGAGAAGGTCCGCAAACTCCAGCGCATCTACGACCGCAGCGAGCAGTTCCTCTCGCTCGTGACCAGCCAGTCCGTCGACCGCCTCGCCGGACTGCTGGAGCGGTTCGGCGACGACGCCGACGACCGGTGACTGCCAGTCCTCTCCGACCGGTGACCGCCAGTCCTCTATTTAATTCTTCCGGTGGCGTGCCCCCAGTTTGCAATAGTAACCTACTGTTAATACACTACCTTTCGTCGGTGAACGTGTATGGCGACGCAAGGAGTCGATCTCACGCGCGAATCGCCCGAGCACATCGAATCGACGGTCAGTTCGATCAGGACGATGCTGAAAGTCGGTGCCGTCTTCGCGGTCGTCGGCTACCTGCTGACCGGGAGCGCGCTGGTGCTCGAACTGACGCAGTTCCACCCGCTACTGGAGGAGTTCTTCGCCACCTACACGGAGACGACCCTCGCCGGCGGCGGTCCCGAGCGGTCGGCCGCGGCCAGTACCACTCTCGCGACGATCCACAAGTGGCCCTCGACGCTGCTGTGGCTGAAACTCGGCGGGATCGCCCACATCCTGCTGGGGATCTTCGTGGCCCTGGCGGCTATCGTCCGCGCGCTGGCGCTGATGCCCCACCGGCTCTCCTACGAGATGGAGCGTACCCAGGGCTGAGGCCGTCGCGACTCGGTTTTCCGCGCTTCGTCACCGGACAGCAACTGTTAGGGGCGTCCACCCCGACGCTCCGGCCATGACCGACCCCGACGCCGAACCGGCGGTCGACGGTGCCGACCTGGCGACCGACGGCGGCGCGGACGCCGAGGCCCTGGCGGACCGCGTCGCCGGCGGCGAGTTGCGGCTGTACGAACTCGAGGACCACGCCGACGCCGAGACCGCCGCGCGGGCCCGCCGGCTGGCCGTCGAGCGCGACTCCGGTGTGAGTCTCTCGGCGACCGGCGACTACACCTTCCCCGCCGAGAGTGCCGACTCGAACATCGAGAACCTCGTCGGTGCCACCCAGATCCCGATGGGCGTCGCAGGTCCCGTCATCGTCCACGGCGACACCGCCGACGGCGAGTTCTACCTGCCCATCGCCACCACCGAGGGTGCGCTGGTCGCCAGCGTCAACCGCGGCTGTTCGGCTATCACTGCGTCGGGCGGTGCCACCGTCAGGATCACCAAGCGAGGGATGACTCGCGCGCCGGTCTTCAGCGTCGCCGACGTCGCCGAGGGCGCCGAGGTCGCCGAGTGGGTCCAGGACAACGAGGAGCGCCTCGCCGCGGCCGCCGAGGGGACGACCCGCTTTGGCGAGTTACAGGAGGTCACGCCCTACGTCGTCGGCGACAGCGTCTTCCTGCGTTTTTCCTACCATACCGGCGACGCCAACGGGATGAACATGGCGACTATCGCGACGCGGGCCGCCGCGGAGGTCGTCGAAGCGGAGACGCCGGCCTCCCTCGTGGCGCTCTCGGGCAACCTCTGTGTCGACAAGAAACCCGCCGCGATCAACGCCGTCGAGGGGCGGGGCCACAGCGTCACGGCCGACGTCACCATCCCTCGGGAGACCGTCGAGGAGCGCCTCGGGACGACGCCGGAGGCGGTCGCGGAGGTCAACACCCGCAAGAACCTCGTCGGCTCGGCGAAAGCGGGCAGTCTGGGATTCAACGCCCAGGTCGCCAACGTCGTCGCCGGGATCTTCCTCGCCACGGGACAGGACGAGGCCCACGTCGTCGAAGGGAGCAACTGCATCACGACCGTCGAGGCCCGCGAAGACGAGCTCTACGCGAGCGTGAGCCTCGCCAGCCTGCAGGTGGGGACCGTCGGCGGCGGGACGGATCTCGCCACCCAGTCCGAGGCGCTGGCACTCGTCGGCTTCGCGGGCGGGGGCGACCCGCCGGGGTCGAACGCCGACGCTTTCGCCGAGGTGGTTGCCGCCGGCGCGCTCGCCGGGGAACTCTCCCTGCTCTCGGCGCTCGCCTCGCGTCACCTCTCCAGTGCCCACGAGGAACTGGGTCGGTAGTCCCCCGGGTCGGGGAGGGGGACGGGGACAGGGACGGGTTCCGGCCGTTCCACGCCGGTTTCGCCGTGTTCCACTTTTGCTGCGGTGCTGGCTGGCGTTTACGGGGGTCCGGGTCCCACCGTTCGAGTGGCGTCCGTCCGGGAGCACCGGCGGGCGCCGCCACCCATGACCGAACCCGACTCCCAGTCTCAGTCCCAGTCACCGGCCACGACCCCGAGTCCCGCCCTCACGCGCGCCACCCGACTCATGCGACTCGTGAAGTTCGCGGCGACGACGCTGGCCGCGCTCGTCACGACCGCCGTGGCGCTCGGGTGGCTGTAACACCCCGTTCTCTCACCGGAGTTCGATGGCGTGGACGAACGGCATGTCGCGGATCTCGTTGATGAGGTCGCCGGGGAGCGGTTCGTCCGTGACGACGTAGAGTTGTGCCTCGTCGGTGAACTCGGGGTCCTCGGTGATGGTCTGTCGGATGGAGATGCCGTGGTCGGCGATGGCGCTGGTGACGGCGGCGACGATCCCCGGCTGGTCGGCGTCCCGCACCGTGACGGTGAGCGCCGTCAGGTCGAGCACCGGCGCCAGGTCCAGCAGGCTCGGGATCGCCGAGATGTTCTGGAAGATGGGGCGCAACTGGTCGTCTTCGAGGATCGCGTCGGTGGTTGCGTCGACGACGCGCCGGTCGACGTCCACCTCGCGAGCGATGCCCGTATTCGGGATCTCGATACCCCCCGAGACGACCCGCCCTTCGTCGTTGACCGAGAACCCCCGTTCCAGCAGGAGTCGGATGACCGCCTGCTGGCTGGGCGAGTCGGCGAACTTCTCCATGATGGCCTCGAAGGTGGCCTCCTCCTCCCCGCCGTCGGTCGCCCGGTCCGGGTCCCCGCCGTCGGTCACCCGGTCTGGATCCCCACCGTCGGTCGCCCGGGGCGGAGTCGCCGGAGTCCCGATGTCGTCCCCCGTCATCGTCAGAGTTCGCCCTTCGTCGAGGGGGTGTCGCTGCGGCGCTCGTCGACCCGGGTCGCGTCGTCGAGGGCGCGCGCCAGACACTTGAACAGCGCCTCGATCTCGTGGTGGGCGTTCTCGCCTTCGACGCCCGCGTGGAGTGTGAGGCCGGCGTTCGTCGCGAGCGAGCGACAGAAGTGGCCGGCCATGTCGCTGGTCATCCCGCCCACCGACGCCTGTGAGAACTCGCCGTCGAACGCGAAGTAGGGGCGACCGCTGATATCGAGGACGACGCTGGCGACCGCCTCGTCGAGGGGGACCCGCCGGTCGGCGAAGCGACGAATGCCACGTTTGTCGCCCAGCGCCTCGTCGAAGGCCTCGCCGAGCGTGATGGCGACGTCCTCGACGGTGTGGTGGTCGTCGACGTCGAGGTCGCCGTCACAGCGCACGGTGAGGTCGAACAGGCCGTGGGTGGCGAACGCCGTCAGCATGTGGTCGAAAAACCCGATCCCCGTCTCGACCGTGGCGTCGCCGTCGCCGTCGACGTCGAGGGTCACCTCGATCTCGGTCTCGGCGGTCTCGCGTGTCACGGCCGCCGTCCGCTCGGTCATACCCCGACCAAGCGCACCCGCCTATTTGGTGGTTTCGTCGACGAGCGGCCGCGACCGACGACGAACAGGGGTTGCCGACCACGACGCCGTCAGACGGCCGTCTGCCGGGTGTTTTTGCGCTGGCGCGTGTGACAGACACGCATGGATCGCCACTGGACGCTGACGCTCGTCGCGCTGGCGGGCATCGCCGCCGGGTTCGCGCTGTTCGCGGTCGAGGCCGCGACGCTCGCGGGTGTCGTGACGGCAACCGGCGCCTACGCGCTCGTCTTCCCGGAGTTCGCCGACTCGTCCCGCGCTGCCGCCGACACGAACTGAGCCGAACGGCCGGGGGTCCGTCGCCGTAGTCGGCCGCCGGTCAGTCGCCGTTCACATCGAATCGCCGGTCAGTCGTCGTTCGGCACCGGGTCGCCGGTCGGTTGCCGGTCGCGCCGGTACTCGGCGATTCTGGCGAGGGCGACCACACCGAACGCGGCGGCGAGTGGTACCAGCAGGAGGGGCATCGCCGAGCGGGCGTTCGAGCCGCCGATGACCACACCCATGACCGCGGGAACCGTCGCGAACGCGACCGACCCGGTGGCCGCGGCGACGCCGTTGACCGGGCCGCTGTACTCGGGTGCCGCGTCGGTCCCGTAGGCCACCGCCGTCGGGAACACGCCGGAGACGAGCATCCCGATAGTGGCGACGCCGGCCAGTATCCACAGCCCGTCGGCGACGACGAACGTGAACGCGAAGACGGGCACGAGCAGTCCGACGACGACCGTCAGGAGCGTCAGATAGCCCACGCGTTCGGCGAGCGCGCCGCAAGCGAACCGACCGGGGACGTAGGCGGCGAGCATGAGCGTCAGCGTCAGTTCGGCCCAGCGGTCGGGGAGTTCGGCGCCGGCGTAGTAGGGCAACCAGGTGAAGAGGCTCCCCTCGACGCCGACGACGAAAAACAGCGCGGCGAGCATTCCCAGGATCTCCGGTCGGCGGAGCAGCGCAGCGAGACGCGCGCGGGTCAGGGGCTCCTCGTTCCCGCCGACGTCCGGGGGGTCGAGCCGCCAGAAGAGGACCGCGAGCACCAGCACCGCACCCGCGAGACCGAGGTAGACGAACCGCCACGACCCCAGCCCGAGGGCGAGGACGACCGCTAGCGGCCCCAGCGCCGCGCCGACGGCCCAGATTCCGTCGTAGAGGTTGTAGACACGCCCCCGGTTCTCGGGATAGAAGTGGCTGAGCAGCGGGCGGTCGAGCGCACGGACCAGCCCCATCGTCGCGCCGCGAGCGAGCATCGCGCCGAGGAAGACGAGAAACGTCGGCGCCAGCCCCATCGCCAGTAACGCGGCCGCGGTCCCGAACGCACCGATCGTGATGACCGTCCGGGTGTCGACGCGGCCCGCGCTGGACCCGACCAGGAGCATGACGAGCAGGTAGCCGACCGTTCCCGCGGGCGCGACGAGACCGAGTTGCCACTCGGGAACGCCGTAGAAGCCCTCGAGCGTCGGTAGGACTGCGCCGCGGACCTGTATCACCGCGCCCGCGACCGCTACCGTCAGGAAGATCGTCGCCGTCCAGAGTCGCCGATTCCGGTTCTGGTTCCGGGTCCGGCTCACGTCGCCGCTCGTCCTCCGGTCGTCCACAGTTCACCTGCCAGTCTCGCGACACGGGTCATACGAGCTGTTTCGCCGAGATTCCTGAAAAGGATTGTGTAGATAGTACAGGAAACGATGCCCACGAGTGAGTCGTGACTCGCCGGGTCCCCGGTGACCTTCGAGTACTGCCACACCGGCGTGACTGTCGCCACACGCGGACTGACTCTCTGTGAAGCGTGAGGTATCGAGCGTGGCGTGGCGGGCGCGAGCGGGGTACGGCGCGTCGTCGAACCGCTCTCGTACCGGTCGGTTCGCTCGTACCGGTCGGTTCGGGCGGGCGGTCGCTTATGCCGCTCCCGGTCCAACGGCGCGTATGGAGGTCGACTGCGAGGGGTGTGCGGGCTGCTGTCTCGACTGGCGCCAGCTCGCGCCCGACGACCTCGACACGGGCCACGAGCGCCGCGGTCCCTACCGCCCGCTCGACGACACGTACAACCTCGCACCGCTCACCAGCGACGAGGTGCGCGCGTTTCTGGACCGTGGCTACGCGGCCGCACTGACTCCTCGCCTCTTCCGTACCGACGACGGGCCCCACGTCACGGTCGGCGGTGTCGAACTCGCCGCGGTCGCCGGTCGTCCGGCCTTCCTCGTCGGCCTCCGGAAGGTCCCGAAACCGGTCGCACCCTTCGACGCCGACCCGGCGTGGCTGGACACCTGTGCCTTCCTCGACCCGGTGACGCTGCAGTGTCGGATCCACGACACCGACGAGTACCCCGGGACCTGCCGGACCTACCCGGGCACGAACCTCGCGCTCGAGGTCGACACCGAGTGCGAGCGCGTCGAACGCGCGGGCGGTGGCGAGCGACTGCTCGACGACGACCCGCCCGAGGACGCGACGCCGGCGTTCGGCCCGGGCGCCGCCGGGTCACGCGTGTTCGGCCACCCCGACGCCGACCGCATCGCGGCTGCCGTCGAGCGACTGGCCACGGGCGAGGCCACGGCAGCAGACCGCGCGGAGTTCGTCGCCGTCGCCGCGGCTTCGGCACCCGGGACGGTCGCGGTCGACGACGACCGGTACGAGCAGGCGAAAGCGCGCGCGCTCGAATCGACCAGCTGGGTCGACGACGCGCTCGCCGAGTGGACGGCACGGGCGGTCGCGCGAACGGCGCCCGACGCCGAGACCGATGCTAACCCGTCACTCGCCCGCGGTGTCGAGGACGCTCGCGGCGCGCCGGGAACGCCCGGCTGGGACTGAGCGCGAACGTCCGCCGTCAGCCGCCCGAGCGTCCACCGGGCGCCAGCAGTCGGAACGGCCGCCGGGAACTGTGCGTGACGGAGATTAAGGGCCACCAGCCCCTGGGATGAGTATGCACGTACTCGTCACGGGCGCTACGGGGTTCGTCGGGGGCCATCTCGTCCCGGCACTGGTCGGGGCCGGCCACGAGGTCCGGACACTGGTCCGTGACCGGGGGCGCTACGACCCGCCCGCGGGCGTCGAGGTGGTCGAGGCCGACCTGCTCGACCCCGACAGTCTGGACGATGCCTTCGAGGGTATCGAGGCCGCGTACTACCTGGTGCACTCGATGCGGGCGGGTGCGGACTTCGAGGAGCGCGACCGGGAAGCGGCGTCGAACTTCGCGGCGGCCGCGAGCGCGGCGGGTGTCGAGCGCGTCGTCTACCTCGGTGGCCTCGGGGAGGACACCGACGACCTCTCGCCGCACCTCCGGTCCCGGCGGGAAGTCGAGCGGATACTCGCCGACGGCGACTACGACCTGACGACGCTCCGGGCGGCAGTCATCGTCGGTGCCGACAGCGCGAGCTTCCGGATGGTGCGCCAGCTCGTCAAACGGCTCCCGGTGATGGTCACGCCACGCTGGGTGGGCAACGAGTGTCAGCCGATCGCCATCGCGGACGTCGTCGCCTACCTCGCGGGCGTCCTCGACGCGCCCGGGACAGCCGGGGAGACCTACGGTATCGGCGGGCCCGACGTCCTCACGTACCGGGAGATGCTCGTCAGGACGGCGGGTGCGATGGGACGCATGCAGCCCCTGATCCTCTCTGTCCCGGTCCTGACGCCGAAGATCTCCTCGTACTGGGTGGGGCTGGTGACCGACGTGCCCGCCGCCGTGGCGCGGCCGCTCATCCTGGGGCTGAAGAACCCGGTCGTCGTCACCGACGACAGCATCCGCGACCACGTCGACGTCGAGTTGACGCCCTTCGACGAGGCCGTCCGGCTGGCACTGGACCGCCTCGACGGGGAGACGCGCCCGCCGGAATCGCCGGAATCGGGGGATTCGCCGGACGACGAAGGGACGACGAGCGTCCGCTCGGAGACGAGCGTTGGTAACGGCTCGACGGGGCCGTCGGGGGGCGAGGCCGACGGATGAGCGGTGACCGGACCGGGAGCCGGGAAAGCAGTCCACAGGAGAGCAGTCCACGCGAGAGTCGCCCGGACGACCACCCGAGTCCGAGTGCAGTCGAGTACGGGGAGACCTGGGTCTACGAGAGCATCATCGGCGCAGTCCCGGGCGTGGACCTCTCCCGGCGGGCGGCGTTCGCGGTCCAGTTCGGGCTGTTCGAGGCGGGTGTCCTCGTCCTCGCGGTGGTCTACGACCTCTGGACCGGGGCGCTCGCGGGGACCGTCGCGGTCGCGCTCGCCACGCTCGGGAGTTTCGAGATGCTGCGGATCAGCGGGCTCGTCCGCGAGGCGGACCTGCCCGGGGAGTACACCGAGGCGGTCTTCGGGTCGAGCATCGAGATCGTCCTCGGCCTGCTGGCGTTTCTCGCGCTGGTCACCTACCTGTTCGTCGTCGACCCGCGCGAGGGGACGACGCTCGTGGTGGAGTTACTCGGCGAGACGCCCCCCGCACCCGCAGTCTATCTCCTCTTGCTCGTCGCGTGGGACGTCTGTTACCGGATCGGGACGGGCTGGTGGGCGAGCGTCGCCGGGCTCTGGCGGTCGCTGCAGTACAGTTTCGGCCCCGAACGACGCCGGATACTCCGCCGGGCCGACCTGGAGACGCTCGCGTTCGCCGTCACCCAGTTGATACTGGCGCCCTTTCTCGTCGGCCATCCAGTGCTCTTCTACGCCGTCGTCGGCCACGTCGCCGCCGTCGCGGTCGTGACGGGGCTGTCGCTGGTGGCACTTTCGGTCCGCGGACGAACTGACGACCGCGCTACGAATTTATCTCCCTGAACTGGTCCAGAAGCTCCTCGGCCGACTCGTCGCCGTCGTAGGCGACTTCACCCTCGTACCGCGTCCGCGTGTCTTCGTCACTCGTGTCGACTTCGCTGTTTTTCCGCTCGCGACGTTCGTGTTCTTCGTCGTCGTATGCACCCATCGACATTGCTTACCACACCCATGATTGTCAGTATGTCCCTAAGTATGTAACGGTCGATCGGCCGGATACTCGGCTGTAGACCCAGCGGCCCCCGATACCGGCTGTTTCAGCGAGATTGACGGCCGACGCGACCGGCCGCCCGTCCCCGGTCGGCGACGCTGTCATCGCCAGCCTGACGACGGAGCGGTCTGTCGCTCGCCGTCGAACCGGAACAGGTGTATTCGTCGAACGTCTGTCTTCTCGTGTGGCAGGTCCGGTCAGATTCAGGCGGTCGCGAGAGCACTGGGACGAGTCCCGCGTCCGGCGAGATCTCCTGAAGCCCCTCGACGACCGCTTCGGCGCGCGACTGGTCGACCCGGCGGTCCCGGCGCCCCGGAACTACACCGCGAAGCGACTGGAGATGGACAACGGCGACCTCGCGCTGTTCGCCTGGAACGGCGAGGGCGCCTACTGGCTGGGCAACACCGAGACGCCGGAGACGCTCTGGCGTACCGACAAGGAGACCTTCGCCGAGGCACCGTTCCCCCTCGCGCGGTGGGCACAGCGGGAGTTGCTCGCCGACCTCGAACGCGAGGCCCCCTGGCTGGCCGAATTCGACTACCTCGCGTGGTTTTTCCTCCCCGTCCTCTTCTCGAAGGACGGCCGCGAGACGACGCGCACGTTCTTCCGGGAGGACGCCGCGGGCTTTCCCGACGCCACCCGCGAGGCGGGACTCGCCTTCTACGACGAGTTCCTGCGGACGGGCGCGCTCGAGGACCACCGGTACACGATGGCGTCGAAACTGGGGACGAGCGAGTACAGCGACGTCGGCCGGATGCGCGCGACGATGGGCGAGTTCGACGCCGGGAAACTGCTCGCCGACGCCGGCTACGAACTGGTCCCCGAGGTCGAACGCGACTCCGGCCACGCGCTGGATTTCCTCGTCGACGGGACGCTCGTCGAGGTAACGCGACCCCGCCCGCCGCGCAACCGCGCCGCCGGGACGGCCGTGAGCGCCCTCCGGCGGACCGCCGAGTCCAAGACGAGCGACCAGCTCGCCGCCCACGGCGACGCTCTCCTGCTCGTCGATTGCACCTCCTTCACCGACGAGGACTGGAACGCCGTCCGGAGCGAGAAACCCGACCTCGCACACGAACCCGCCGTCGTCTTCCGGTATCGCCCCGACGGCCGCTGTGAGGGGTATCGCTACGGCGACGTGCCCCTCTGGTTCGGCGACGCCATCGAGTGGGTGTAGAGTCGATCACGCCGATTTGACACAGATCCGCCCGTCAACCGCCAGGTTCTGCGTAGTCCAACTACCGCACGTTCCAGTCCGGAAAAATATCGACACAAGTTTATTCACCGATGGATGCTCACGAACTGTCACTGATGGCCCAGTTCATCGAAAGCGAGGTGGCGCAACTGCGTGAGAACGCCACTAGCGGTGAGTCTGTGACGCTGGTCATCGGCGTCGCCGAAGGGGCCAGGAAGACAGTTCGCGAACAGGTTCGAGCAGCAGGGGCGACATCGGTCGAGACGCTACCGTTCAACAGCTTGCAGGTCACGCTGCCGGAAACGAGCGTCGACACAGTCTGTGAGATCCCGGATATCGAGAGCGTCGAACTCGATAGCGGTATGGAAGTGCTGACGGGAAACTGAACTTTCCTGCGCGGTTCGACTCACAGGCGCTGTACTCCGGGTTACTTCGCTCCGCTCACCCCAGAAACGGCAACCCGCCATAACGCAGATACACCATGTCGGCGATGAGGACCAGCTGGAAGAGCCCCTGGGTAGCGCCGAGTTTCGCGTTCTGCTGGCCGATCGCCGAGATGACCGAGGCGTCCGGATTATCGGAGATCATCTGCCGGTAGATTCGCACCTCGCCGGGCATCAGGAAGCCAAAGCCCTGCACCGAGAGGATCGTGACGAGGACGAGCGCGAGCGCGACGGCGGGTTCGGTCATCCGGAAGTCGCCGATCGTGAGTCCGACCCACGCGAGCGACGCCACCGTCAGGACGACCGCGGGGACCTGCCAGCGCCGGTCGTCCCAGGCGTCGAGTCGCCAGCCCAGCAGGAGCATAATGGGCACGACGTTCGCCGCGGTGAAGAGTGCGAGCCACGGCCCCGAGTGGTCGAAGACGCCGATCCGCTGGGCGAGCGTGATGCCGCTGACGATCGTCAGAAACGCCAGCGACGGCAACAGAAAGGAGGTCTTGGGCGTCAGTCGCGAGAAGACCGCCGCGCTCTCCTCCTCGTCCAGGCCGCCGATCACCGGGCCCAGCACTGCGCCGATGAAGATGTCGATGCCCGTCCAGAGCACGCCCGCCATCACGTGGACGTAGGTGTGTTGCTGGACGGTAAGCGTCACCGCCGTCCCCCCGGCCAGCGAGGAGAGACTCGCGAGTGCGGCACCCACGACCGCGACCGCTACGACCCCGACGGCGAACGCCGGATTCGCGCGCGTTGCCATCCCGCTGATAGTACCACGGACTGTCATCCACACCCGACCTGTCCACCCCGCCGGATAAACGCTGGCGTGTCGGCAACGACTCGAACCGGGACGCCGCGCGAACGTTCGAACGAGGCTCCCGCTCAATCGGTCGTCACAGTCTCGGCGTCCCCGTCGGGGTCGACGTCGACGTCGTGCCCGGACGAGTCTCCCCCGAGGTACCGGTCCCAGAGCACCAGGAGACTCGGGAGGACGACGACGCTCGCGAGGAAGGCGTAGACGATCGCAGTACTGGTGACGAGGCCGAACCGCTGGAGCGACGGGACGAGCGCGAACAGCAAGACGCCGAACCCGCCGGCGGTCGTGACCGCGCTGGCGAGCAGCGCACCGCCGGTCCCCGCCACGGTGGCGTCGAGTGCCGCGAGCGCGTCGCCCGTCCGGGCACGTTCCTCGACGAAGCGCTCGCTGACGTGGATGGCGTAGTCGACGCCGATGCCGATGGCGATGCTCGCGATGATCGCCGTCTCGCTGTTGAACGAGATCCCCAGCAGGTACATCGTCCCGAGGATCCACGACAGCCCGAACACGACGGGGACCATCGTCACCGCACCCAGCGAGAGCGTCCCGTAGCGCCTGTAGAAGATGGCCGTGAGAAAGGCCAGGATGACACCCAGCGTGATGAGGAACGTCTCGACGAGCGTCCGCAACAGTCCGCTCTGGACGATCTCCGTGACGATCGGCTGGCCGGTGGCGGTCACGCGGAGGTCGGTGTCACCCTCGATAGTCGTCGCGACGGCGCGCATCTCCTCGGTGACGACGCCCGTGTCCGACCCGCCCGTGATGGCGACGCTGACCCGGAGTGCCCGGTATTCGCGGTCCGTTCCGGCACCGCCCGCACGGTAGAACACTGCGGCCGCCCGGTCGGGTGCAGCATCGTACACCGCGTCGTAGACGGTCGCGAGGTTCTCGTCGGGCACGCCGTTCCCGTCGGCGTCGTTGCGCTCGACCACGGCCGCGACCGTCTCGTTTGTCGCCGCCACTTCCTCCAGGAGCGCGAGCGGGCTCTCGACGCTCGGTTCGCCGCTGGCGAGCGTGACCGGCGTCTCGCTGTCGGCGATCTCCGCCCGTCCGGCCGCGAGTCGCTCCAGCGTCCGGTCGTCCGTCACCGGCCCCTCGACGAGGATCTCCGCCGTCGACTGGTCTCTGGACTGGACGAAGTTCTCGTTGAAGAAGACGACGTTCTCGTACAGCGAGTAGTCGCTCGGCGCGAACGGTCCCGGGAGCGAATCCATCCAGTCCGGGGCGTCCCGTGGCAGGAAGTCAACCTGGTTCAGCGAGGTGTCGATCTCCGTCGCGGCGTAGCCACCACCCGCACTGACGAGCAACGCGACGACGACGATCGCGACCGGGAGGCGACGCGCACCCGTTGTCCCGGCCCCGACGAGTCTGTTCGCGAATCCGTCGGTGCCGAACGCCCGCTTGCGGCGGTCGAGGCCGACGCGTTCGAGCAGCGCTTCGAGTTCGACCTTGACGGCGGGCAACAGCGCGGCGAAGACGACGAACGCCGAGACGATGCCCGCGGCACTGACGAGGCCGAACTCCGCGATAGAGGAGATGGGGCTCACCGTGTTCGAGAGGAAGCCGACCGCCGTCGTGAACGTCGTCGCCGCGAGTGCTACCGTGACGCCCGCGAGCCCGACGCGCATCGCCTCGCGTGGCGCCCGCTCTGGCTCCTCGGCCTGGGCCTCCCGATAGCGCATCACGACGTGGAGTGCGTAGTCGATCGAGAGCCCGATGAGCAGGAACGGGACGGCGATGATGATCTGGGTCACGCCGATGCCGGCCCAGCCCATGAACCCGCCCATCCAGACGAGCGTGACGACGACGCCGACCAGCGCCAGTACGATGTCGAAGATATCGCGATAGGCCACGACGAGCACGAGCAGGATAAAGGCCAGCGCGATGGGCGAGATGACGGCGAAGCTCTCGCCGGTCGCCTGCCCGGACTCCTCGTCGACGATGCCCGCCCCGAAGACGAACGTATCCCCGCTGATAGTCTCCCCCGCGATGTCGCGGGTGGCGAGTTGGGCGTCGACGACCGCCGCCGGCAGCGAGTCGCCACCGCTCTCGATGTGCTGGAAGACGAACAGCACGCGCGCGGTGGCCGTCGTGCTCCCGGCCTCGTAGTCCGTCGACAGCAGCGTGTACGGGTCGACCGGTCCAGCTTCGGCACGCTCCGGGTCCAGCACCGTCGCCACCACCGACTCGACCTCGTCGGCGGACATCGACTCTACCTGCGCGATCTGCTCGTCGAGCGTCGGTGACGGAGGCGGACCCGCCTGGTTACTCCCGCTGCCCGCACCCTCACTGCCCGACGATCCACCGCTCTGTCGTCGTTCACTCTGGACCGCCGCGATAGCGACCTGATTCGCGAGTCCCACGGTCGCACCCTCCTCGGCGAGCGTCGCGTTGACCGTCGCGTTCTCGTAGAGCGCGCGCTGGAACCGCAACGTCTCCAGCAGTGACGTCTTCGAGAGGACGTTCTCGCCGCGGACGACCACCTGCATCGCGGTCGTGTTCTCGTTCCCGGTCGAGAAGTTCTCCCGGACGTAGTCGAGTTTCTGCGCTTCCGTCGAGTCGCTCCCGAAGCTCGCGATCGTCAGCCCCGAGTCGACGTCCGTGACGCCGCTCCCGACGAGGAGGGTCGCCAGCACCAGCACGACGAGCACGGGTCGACTGTAGCGCATCAGCAGATCAGCGTAGCGCGCCGCGAGTCCGGTGGCCATTGTCGTTCCCAACCAGCGGGGGATCTTACTTAAGTGTTTGTAGATATCTACAATAACTATGATCCGCGGGAATCCCGACGCGGCGACCGGGAGAGGAACAGACTTACTCCCGGGGAGAGAGATGTTCGGGCGATGAGCGCACACGAGGCCGTCGAGGCGTTGCGGGAACTCGGGCTGTCGAACTACGAGGCCCGGGTGTTCGTCGCGCTCCAGCGCCTCGGGACCGGCACCGCACAGGAGGTGAGCCAGGTCTCGGACGTCCCGCGCTCGCAGGTGTACGGCGCCGCCGACGACCTGGCCGGTCGCGGTCTCCTCGAAATCGTCGAATCCTCGCCGAAGGCGTTTCGCCCGGTGAGTCTCGCGACCGCCCGCGAGCAGTTGACCGCCCGCCTCGAACGCGAGCGGGAACGCGCCTTCGAGAACCTCGACGCCGTCGAGCGCGAGCAGGCGGGGAGCGATACAGACGGGACCGTCTCGACGCTCCGGGGTGCCCGGCCGATCCGTGAGCGGGCGGTCGATCTGGTCGCCGACGCCAGCGAACAGGTGATGGTCGTCGGGATGGACGACGAGTTACTGACCGACGCGCTCGCCGACGCGCTCCGGGACCGCGCCGCTGCGGGCGTGTCCGTGATGCTCGCGACCCGCGACGTCGCCGTCGAGGAGCGCTTCGCCGACGACCCGGTCCGCGTGATGGTCGTCCCCGACACTCACCACGGCGGGTTCACCGGTCGCACGCTGCTCGTCGACGACGCGACCGTCCTGCTGTCGGTTCCCACCGAAGAGGGCTCGCCCGAACCCTTCGAGGAGGTTGCGCTCTGGACCGCCGACACCAGTATCGGCCGGATCCTCGCACGATTTATCCACGCCGGGATGCAGTCGGGGTTCGACGACTACCCCGTCGACGCGTCCGTAGCTGACGGCCAATAGCGGTTCTGGAGTTGGTGTGCCACGGCTTCCCGATTGCTGTTGTCAGCGCTATAGCGCTCCAGGATCGGACGGTGATGGATCTACGACACACTTTCTCGGGCAGAACTTGGCACCGACGGAAAGCGACTTGACCGGGGTCGCCCTACGTTCGAGTATGAGCACGCGACAGGTCGCGGCCGAGGTGGTCGTGGTCGACTACGGACTGGGGAACCTCCGCAGTGTCACGCGCGGCCTCGAACGCGCCGGTGCGACCGTCGAGATCGTCGAGGACCCCGGTGCCGTCGACACCGCCGACGGCGTCGTCCTCCCGGGCGTCGGCGCGTTCTCCGAGGGGATGGACAACGCGGGCCCCTTCAGGGAGGCGCTCGTCGACGCTGCCGCCGACGGCACCCCGCTCTTCGGCATCTGTCTCGGGATGCAGATGCTCCTGACGACGAGCGAGGAGGCCGACCACGCCGGCCAGGGCGACGCCGAGGGACTGGACCTGATCCCCGGCGAGAACGTCCGCTTCGGGGGGGACCTCACGGTACCGCACATGGGCTGGAACGAACTCGACATTCAGCGCGGGCACCCCCTCGTCGAGGGCGTCGACGGCGAGTACGCCTACTTCGTCCACTCCTACTACGCGGTCCCCGACGACGACGCGACCGTGGTCGCCACCTCCGAGTACGGCACCGATTTCGCCTCGATCGTCGCCAACGAGCGGGGCAACGTCTTCGGCACGCAGTTCCACCCCGAGAAATCGGGTGAGACCGGCCTGCGCATCCTGCGGAACTTCGTCGAACTCTGCGTCGACCAGTGATTCGGACCGTTTGCCGCCTCCGAGCGGGCGCTGATCGACCGCTTGTGACAGCACCTTCTTGTCCGTTCCGGCATCAGAGCGGGTATGTTCGCCCTCACCGCCCCCGCGAGCGCTGTCACGCCCCCCCTCGTCAGCGCACTATTGCAGGTCACCGTCGACGTCGATCTCAATCCGCTCGAGGGGGTCGCCGGGGGCGCGGTGGGTGCGTTCCTGACGACGCTGGTCGTCGGCGCTATCCTCGTCGCCATCGCGCCGGATTACACGGTCGACAGGATGGCCGCGGTCCTCGACGACCCGCTCGGGGCGCTCGTCTACGGGATACTCGTCTTCCTCCTGCTCGCCCTGCTCGTGTTCCTCCTCGTGTTGAGTATCGTCGGCATCTTCGTCGTGATCCCACTCCTCCTCTTGCTGTACGTGCTCTGGGCTGTGGGGTCGACGATCGCCTTCCTGGCCATCGCGGACCGCCTCGTCGACCGCGGGGACGACTGGCTCGTGCCCCTGCTGGTCGCCGCCGCGATCAACGGCGGCCTCGCACTCACCGGCGTCGGTGCCATCCTCGGGTTCGTCGTCGGCGCGGCCGGCTTCGGCGCCGTTCTGGAGGGGCGACTCTGAACGACACCCACACAGTTAGGTACGCCGGTTAGTGGGTTCCGTCCCCTCGTCGTTATCATGTTCGAAGTCGAGGCAGACGTTCGAAACAACCGACTGTATCTCACACTCACCGGCCGGATGGAGCGCGAGAAGCTCGAAACAGCCGCGGACGAAGCAGTCGACGCCGCCGACCGGCTGCGAGGAGGATTCGACATTATCAACGATCTCAGTGGGTTCACCCCGCCGTCGCCGGAGGCCGCAAAGCCGATCAAGCGCGCTCAGGGCGAACTCGTCGAGCTTGGTGTCGACCGTGTGGTCCGCGTCGTCGACGAGGAGACCAGCCAGGTCGTCGTCCACGCGTTCGAACGCCGCTCGAAAGACGTCGGGTACAGCGGCGAGACCGCCCCGAGCGTCGCCGAGGCCGAGCGCGTCCTCGAGGAGGAGTCCGCGACCGGCTACGCCAGCGTGTAGCGCGACGGTCACGCGTCGGGGCAGTACGCGTCAGGAGCCGTCGGGTGGTTCCTCGCCGGCCGGGAGTTCGACCGTCACGGTCGTCCCGTCGGCATCCGAGTCGAGGACGAGACTCCCACCCAGCGACGCCGCCCCCCAGTTGGCCAGCCAGAGGCCGAGCCCGCTCCCGTGTTCGAGCGCCGACTCGACGCCCGCGTCGATGGCCGCCCGCTCGTGGTCGGGGATCCCCGGGCCGTCGTCGGTGACCGTCACCGCGACGCTGTCACCGCGGCGCTCGGCCGCGAGTTCGACCGCCGGTTCGGGGCCGGCGTGTACGAGCGCGTTCTCCAGCAACTCGCCGCCGACCGTCTCCAGTACCGGCGGGTCGGTCCTGACCGACAGGTCGCCCGCGTCGATGGTCACCGTTCCGTCGGACGCCTCGTCGTGGCGGTCCGCGACCACCCGTTCGAGGAGCGGTTCGAGGGCGACACGTTCCGTGGTCCCGTCGCGGTCGAGGACGCGTTCGACCTCGCGGGCCTTCTCACCGAGGGCGACCAGGTCGTCGGCGGCGTCGGTCGCGCGGTCGAGCATCCCGACGGCATCCTCGTCGGCCACGCGCTCGGCGGCTGCCTCCGTGAACCCCCTGACGACGGTCATGTCGTTGCGGAGGTTGTGCCGGAGGACGCGGTTGAGGACGTTCAGGCGCTGTTCGCGCTGGCGCTCGGCGGTGACGTCCTGGAAGACGACCGTGTCGCCGACGTACGCGCCGTTCGCGCCCGTCAGCGGCGTCGACGTGACCGCGTACACCGACTGACCGCCCTCCCGCCGGACGGTGACGGTGTCTCCGCCGTCGAGTGGGTCGTTGCTCTCGCCGTCGAGCGTGTCACCGCTCCCGCCGTCGGCCGCGGCCGACCCGTCCTCGGTGGTCGCGTCGAACTCGTCCACGTCGAGGAGCGCTGTCAGGGGTCGCGTCAGTGCCGTCGTCTTGTCGAGGCCGAAGGCCGATTCGGCCGCGGCGTTGAGCGTGACGACCCGACCCTGTTCGTCGACGATGACGACCGGTGTCCCGAGGTCGTCGATGGCTGCCCGTTCTCCGGCGCGGCGAGTCGCGGGGTGGAACTCGAACATATCGCTCCCGACGAAGGCGTAGGCGTCGAGCGCGACGTGGGGGAGAAAGAGTACGGTCGCGAAGTTCAATTCCGGGACGGGCCCGAGGCCGTAGGCCCAGACGAGCAGCGCCGCGAGCGGCGGGAGGGTACTCAGCCCGACCGCGATGGCCTCCCCGCGGTAGAGCGGGCCGTAGCTGACGACGGTGTCGAACAGGAGGAGGCTCCCGACGCCGATGGCGACGATACCGGCCGTCATGAGCGCGAGCGCGACCGGCTGGATGGTGTAGGAGACGGTCGTCATCCCCGCGACCGGGTCTATCCGGTACCCACGCCAGGCGACGTGGTGATACGGGTTCGTGACGACGATGGCCCCGACGACGGCGGGCAGGGCCGCGATAGCCGGTCGCCAGCCGGAGAGGAGACCCGCGCGGCCGGTGTAGGCGGTCGCGAAGAGGACGAAGTAGACGCCGGTGCCCGCGATCGTGACCCAGACGACGACTTCGAGTGCCCAGCGGAGCGCCGGGTTCGCGACCAGGAGCGCGACGCCGTAGGCGAGGCTCATGAGCGCCTGACAGGTGAGACTCGCGAGAAACCAGTTCGCGCCCGGCTTGCCCCGGTGGCGCCGGAGGTAGGCGACGAGTGCGACCGTCCCGGCGGCCGCGACGAACGAGGCGAGCGCGGGCCACGGGACCGGTGCCATACCCCACGCAAGGGCTGCTCTCACTTCCTGATTGCGGTGCTGGCGGGGGAGTCTGGCGGCAGGTAGCCGGTCTCAGCGTCGACAGGTGCCGGTACTCGCTACCGACATCGACGTGGTGAGCACGCGGGACGTGGTGAGCACGCGGCGTCCGCGCCCGGGGCCTACTCTTCGCTGTCGTCGGAGACGTTCCCGTTCAGCGCCTCGAACCACTGTTCGCTGATGCGCAGCGTCTTGAACCGACTCGTCACGGCCGTCGGCTTCGTCTTGCTTTCCATACCTTCCCCTGGGACCGATAGCGGATAAATCGGTGACAGTAGTCTCACGGCGCGAAAAGACCACACTGCCAGCTGCCCTCGGCTCCTCGCTCCGTACAACGGAGTCAGTTCACCAGCCAGGAGAGGATGGCCGGCATGATACCGAAGACGACGAAGGCAGCGGCGAGGAAGATGCCGTTTCGACCGTAGACCCCGAGGGCGAGGACAGCACCGAGAGCGCCGAGGAAGAAGAACGCCGCCGTCTGCAGCGTGAGGACGAGTTCGTTCCCGCCCTCCTCGACGGGTTCGACGTCGGCCTCCTGGTCGACCATGCTCCGGATCCCCTCCATCTCGGTCCGCAGGTCCGATTCGAGGTCGTCGAGTCGCTCCTCGATGCGCCTGATATCGGATTCCATCTCCGGGCGCGTCACGGCGCTCCCCGCGAGGTTATCGACGTTGGTCGAGAGCATCCCCAGTTGCTCGTCGTGGTCGGCGACCGTCTCGTCCAGTTCGCTCACCGTCTCGGTCATCTCGTTGGTCCGCTCCATCGCCCCCGCCGCAGTCTTGCGGACACGCGCCACCTCGGTCTCGACGCTCGCCAGCGCCTCGGATTTGGCCGAGTTCTGGTAGACCGTCTCGATGCGCTCGCGCAGATTCTCGGTCGTCCCCTCCAGCGATTCCAGCCTGTCGGCCCGGGAGATGAGCGTCCCGCGCAACCCGTCGAGGTCGGTCTGGATCTCCTCGACGGTGGCGGGGTCGACGCGCTCGACGCCCTCGAACTCGGCCCGGAGGTCGTCGAGGTCGCCCCGGAGTCGCTCGACGTCCGCCTCGACGGCCCCGACGTCCGCCGTCGACGGCGTGTCCGCGGTCACGTCCGCGAGCGAGGACCGGAGGTCGTCGACCGACTCCCGGAGCGTGGCCGTCTCGTCCTCGAGGTCCGCGACCGCGTTCCGGGTCGACTCGACCGTCGATTCCAGATCCGGGACGTCCCCGGCTGTCGCCTCCACGTCGACGAGTCTGTCGTCCAGGTCGTCGACCTCCGTCCAGACGTCCTCGGTCCGGTCGTCCAGCGCCGCCCTGAGGTCGTCGATCTCGTCCTGGAGGGCGTCGGCCCGGAGCGCGTCGACGGCCTCGCCCGAGAGTTCCGGCGTCTCGATCTCGCTCTCCTCGTCCAGTCCGGCGAGTGCCGCCCGGATCTTCTCGGTGTCGTCCTCGACGGCCGCGACCGCCTCGTCGAGCGATTCGACCGCAGCCTCCAGGTCCGCGAGTGCCGCCGCGGTCGCCGCCTCCTCGTCGAGTCGTTCCAGGTCCGCCTCCAGTGCGTCGACGGCCGCCCGGAGGTCGTCGAGTTCCGTCCCGAGGTCGCCCTCCAGGGAGTCGAGCGCGCCGTCGGCCAGTTGCGCTTCGAGCGCCTCGACGTCCGCCCGGAGGGCCTCGACCGCCGCGCCGTCCGCCGACTCGTCCCCGTCGGCACCGCGGTCCAGTCGCTCGACGAGGTCCGAGACGCCGCGGGCGGTCATCGCGCCCCGCCGGTCGAGCGCCGCCAGGTCCGCGCGGGTCTGTGCCACCGCCCCCTGGAGGTCGGCCTGGGGGTCGGAGCCGTCGCCCGCAGTCCCGGGAGCACCGCCAGCGTCGGCGCCAGCGGCCACACCAGCGGTGCCACCGGCACCATCGGGACCGGCGTCGGCGTCGACGTTGCCGCCGGCCGTCGCGGAGAGTGCGGCACCGACACCGAGCGCGTCCGTCGCCGCCCGGAAGTCGGCGAGCGCGCCGACGAACGGGACGTCCACCGCGAACGCCGGCAGCGGGGGTTCGACGCCGTCGTCGGCCTCGGCCCCACTCAGCGCGCCGCGGGCGAGCGATGATGCCGGGTCGTCGGCGACTGTCACCGCGCCGACGTCGAAGGGGAGTTCACCGCCGAGCGCGGCGGCCAGTCGGCCGGTCCCGCGCGTGGGTGCCGCCTCGCCGCCGACGGCGACCGGGAGTTCGCCGCCCAGCGCGGGGGCCGTCCGGGCGAGTGCGGTACCGAGGTCGGCGAACAGCGTCTCGGCCTGGCGCGCCCGCCAGTCGCTCGCGAGCCCCTCACCGTCCGCCGTCGCGAGGTCCGCCCGGTCCGCCGCGTCGCCGAGGTCGTACCAGTCGCCGTCGACCGGGACGCTCGCTGTCGCGACCGGAACGCCCCCCGCTGCGAGCGTCGCGACGGCGCGGTCACCCGTCACGGCGACGCCCACACCCGTCGCTGGCGCGTCGAGCGCGTCGTAACAGACGGCCATCCCCGGGTCGAGAGGGGACGCGTCGACGCCCGTCTCGGCGGCAACGGCTGCGAGCGGGTCCGCACCGGCCGAGTCCGCGACGTAGCGTACCGTCTCACCGCCGGCGTCGTCGTCACCGTCACCGCCCCCGTCTCCCTCCTCGCTCCTGTCGTCGAGTATCGCCGCGAGAAACGCCTCGACGACGTCGCCTCTGACTCCGGGCGGCACCTCGCTCGCGCCGCCGAGCAACCGTCCGAGCGAGTCGGTGTCGGTGTCGTCTGTCGCTCCGTGGCTGTCGCTCTCGCTCGCGTCGACCTCACCCGCCCCGTCCACGACGTAGACGCCGTCGTCGGTTTCGACCGTGACCAGCCCGTCGGAGTCGGCCGCGTCGCCCGCCTCGTCCGCGCCGACGCCGTCGCTCACTCGGCGGATCTCGTTGCTGTACCGCGTCGTCCCCTCGGGCGTCGCGACGCGTATCGACCGCGCCCCCACGTCGATCCCTGTCGGCATGTCAGTCACGTTTGAAGTGGACGCTATTGATTCTTGCCGCCGGTTCGACCACGCTCGCTTCGCTCGCGTCAGGTGGTGGGTGCCGGCCACGTTCGGCCAGCGAGCACGCTCGCTGCCCTCGCAGTCGGTTGGTCGGTCGTCGAACGAGTGCCCCCTCGATATCCCGGGAGGTAGCTGACGACTCCTGGTCGGGCACACCTCCCGTTCGTCTCAACTGTGGGAAACAACTATCATGGGGACGAACGAACGTGTGCTAACAACAGCCAGGGCGGCTGTCACGAGGGCATTGCGCCGCATGAGACGGACAGACACGCGAACCCGACAACGACGTTCGCGCGACCGGGGCCGCGAGCGGACAGACGAAAAACGAGCCACCGGCTCGACTACCGAGTCCGAGTCGGCGAGCCAGTCCGATACCGAAACCCGGTCCGACCCGGTCGGCGCGCTCCACGCGGCCGTCGGCAACCAGGCCGTGAGCGACGAGGCGGTCGAGGAACTCCACGAACGCGGCGAGTTGCAGGCCAAACTGGCGGTCAGCCAGCCCGGTGACGCGGCCGAACGGGAGGCCGAGCGGGTCGCCGACGAGGTGCTCGGGCCCCGGTCGACGGAGGACGGGAGCCGAGAGGAGACCGACGTGGAGACGCCGGACCTCCGCCGCTCGGCCGGTTCGGGCAGTGGCGGCGGGTCGGTTTCGGGTGACCACGAAGGACAGATCCGGTCGGCGCTGACGGGTGGCCAGCCGCTCCCGGCGTCGACGCAGTCGTTCTTCGAGGAGCGCTTCGGGCACGATTTCTCCGACGTGCGGGTCCATACGGGACCGCAGGCCGACGAGGCGGCGGGGTCGATCGACGCCGAGGCGTTCACCCTCGGGTCGGACATCGCGTTCGCACAGGGGGCCTACCGGCCGGGGACGAGCGAGGGTCAGCAGTTGCTCGCCCACGAACTGACACACGTCGTCCAGCAGGGCGGAGCCGGGGGAACCACGACCCGGCGGACCGTCCAGCGACAGTCGGCGCTACCCCACGCCGAGGCGATCGAATCCCGCCTCTCGTACAGCACCTTCGACTGGGCGGTCACCGACTCGGACGCCCGGGAGGTCCTCGACATGCTCGCGGAACTCCCCGAGGGGACGCTGGAGCAGATGGTCCACCAGCTCGAGCGCCAGGGGTTGCTCGACCGCCTGTTGAACAACATCCCCGAGGCCACTGCACAGAAGCGGTACCCTCTCATCAACAAGGTGAAATACCTCGCGAGCAAGCCCTACCAGACGCTCTCGAAGGCGAGCATGGACATGCTCAGGGAGATCGACGACTTCCTCTCCGGGCGGGCACAGGTGTTCGTCCAGCTCGTCGGGACGTCCCCGTGGGTCAACCTGGCACTGAGCAACCCACTGGAGACGCTCGCCGGCATGGTCGGCGCCGGGTCGCTGAGTCCGCTCCCGGGCAAGTACGCCCAGGCAGTCAAAGCCAGCAAGCAAATCGTCGGCGGGACCGTCCGGAAGAAGATCTCGCTGTTCTACCTCCGGAACCAGCGCAACCTCACCCCGAAAGAACGCGAGTTCTGGGAGGGCATGATGGAGATCTGGTCGCCGTGACGGTTGCCCGGAGCGCCGCTCGGCCGGCCCGGTCGAGTGGAACGGGGTGAGGACCGTGAGACGACACTCCTCCCGGGGGTCCGGGGACGACCGGTCGGGCGGCGAGCGGCGACGTGACGACGAAACCCGGGCCGCCGCCAGTGGCGGACGCGACCACGTGTCGGCCGGACTGTCGGCGACACCCGGCGGTTCCGTCGCGTCGCTCCATCGCTCGGTCGGCAACCAGGTCGTCAAGCGCGGCCGGGACGGCGAGACTCCGGGTGACTCGACCGAGGCGCTCTGTCCCCGGTGTACCCGTCGATACCGGGCGGGCAAGCCCCTGAACTGCGAGGAGTGCGAGACGCGAGTCCAGCCGAAACTGGCGGTGAGCCGGCCGTCCGACCCCGCCGAGCGGGAGGCCGAGCGCGTCGCCGACGAGGTACTGGGACCCGACGTACGCGGAAGCGACGATGCCGAAACGGACGCAGGACCGGGCGACGCCGAAACGGACACAGAACCCGGATCGCCCCGGATCCGGCGGTCAGCGGGGACGAAACCCGACGATTCGGCGAGCACCGGGTCGGCCGGTGGACCGACTGTCTCGGGGGCCGTCGAGCGCTCGATCGCGTCCCTCCGCGGCGATGGACGGCGACTCCCGGACTCGACGCAGTCGTTTTTCGAGTCGCGGTTCGGGCGGGACTTCTCGGACGTGCGGGTACACACCGGCGGGCGCGCCGATAGACTCGCCCGTTCGGTCGACGCGAGGGCCTTCACCACCGGCCGCGACGTCGTCTTTCGGAGCGGGGAGTACAGCCCCGGAACGGAATCGGGCCGGCGACTGCTGGCCCACGAACTGACACACGTCGTCCAGCAGGCCGGCGGGACGACGCCGGTCCAGCGACAGGAGAGCCGGATGACGAGCGCGGACCTGACGTCGCCGCGGTTCGAGGAGCAGGCGACGCTGGAGCGGGTCCTCGACGGGGAGAAGATCCTGCGCCGCGGCGACGAGGGACCGGCGGTCTTCCGGGTCCAGCAGGCGCTCATGGAGGCAGGGATCCGCTTCCCGGAGTACGGTGCGGACGGCATCTACGGCGACGAGACGGCGGCCGCGGTGATGGAGTTCCAGAGCGAGCATGGGCTCCAGGTCGACGGTGTCGTCGGGCCGTCGACGATGCACGCGCTGGACCGGCGCTATTCGGACCCGGCGTTGCCGGTCACGCTGGGCGGGTGGTTCCCGAAGGCTGTCGAGTGGTCCCCGGAGTGTGTGCTCGACATCATCTGCGAGTGGAACGAACCGATCGTCGAGGACCTGCGTGACGGCACCATCTCGCTGGAGACGTTCACCAGCGCCCACGTGAAGATGTGGGAGTACAACGGGGACAGCTGGGAGAAGACACGAATGTACGCGCGGGGCTACGAGCAGGGCGGGGACACGATCGGACTCAAGACGGACCTGAGCTGTTACGAGGCCGCGGTGGCGCTCTACCAGGAGTGGTTCCACAGCAAGCAACCGACCGACCTGAACACGAGACAGACCGAGGGGCGGGCCTGGCGTGCCCACGAGTCGTGGCTGCTCGCACGGGGGCTTCCCGCAACCGAGTCGGGCTTTCGCCAGCGCGACCCGACCACCGGCCGGATGGAACTGGACGTCGAGGCGGTGTACGAGCACGTCGAGTCGGAGTATTACGGCGCGTCCTCGGCCACCGAGTCCGTGATCGGCCACGACGCGGACAGGAAAGACGGCCAGGAGACGAAAGTCGAGGTGACGGCGGGCGGCGACACCCGGACCGAGTGGCGCGAACCGAAGGAGGGGGACAAGCACCGCCGCGGACAGAACATCGAGGGTAGAACCGACGTCGACACCTCCAACTGGTCGTGTGCGGGGTTCTGAAACCGTGAGCGACGAACCCGGCGAACGGATCCGCGCGGCAGTCCTCGCGTACCTGTCGGACCACCCCGACGCGCTGACGGAGACGGAAGCGACGGTCGTCCGGGACGGCGAGGCGTTTCGCGAGGACGACGGCACCGTCCGGATCGGCTCCTGGCGCCTCGAAGAGCGCGACGGCGATCCCGTGCTCGTCAGACAGCGGGGCGGCCCGTCGCGACTCACCGTCGTCCGCCTCGACGACTCCGACGGCGACTGGCAGGTGACCGGCGTCGACGACGAACACTACTCGTTCGGGTGAGGCGCTCGAGCAGTGTGATCGCAGCGGGTACACGGCACTGCGCGTTTGCGGCGGGCGCACGACCCAGTGTGCTGGCGGGCGGCGCGAGCGTGAGACCTATCGGGCCCGGGTCGAACACCACGGTATGGACGGCGAACTGCCCCGTGAAACCTGGGGCTGCTTCGGGACCCGGCGGGCGGGTGAGCGGCCGTGACCGGGACGGCCGAGGCGATCCGCGCGGCTGTCGTCCGGTACGTCAGTTACAACCCACACGCGCTGGACGGGTCGGAGCTGACGCCGATACGGAGCGGCGAAGCCTTTTGCGAAGACGACGGCACCGTCCGGATCGGCGCGTGGCGACTCGAAGCGCGTGACGACGGCCCGGTGCTCTTGCGCGGTCAGGGCGTCGGAAACGCGCGACGGACGGTTATCCGGCTCGCAGAGACCGACGGCGACTGGCGAGTGACCGGTGTCGGTGAGGAGCGTGTCGAGGGCGAGTGAGGGCCAGCGGACCGGTCACGAAGCGTTCGTTTCAACCAGACGGAAGAACTTTGCCGGTGGCGTGAGACGGGCCGACAATCGGCGACGTGTACGTCTGTCACACGGACCGGCACCGACACATGGAACGTACCTCCGCTGCGCCCGACCGGGAGTCCGCAGGTCGCGACCAGCACCGCGACGCGGACCGGGGGAGGGGATCGACGAACAGCGGCCGGGGCCCCGTCGACGCACTCCACCATGTCGCCGGGAATCAGGCCGTCCAGTCACACGCGAGCGGGAACGAGACGGAGCAGAGGACCGACGGCGAGTTGGGCGAGGGACGGGCCGGGAACGGAGCCACCGGGACAGCCGTCCAGCGCAGTCCGGCGTCCGGAGGGAGGGGTGCCCAGACCGACGGGACGGATGCGGGTCCGGCAGGGAGACAGTCCGCGATAGCGAGCGGTGAGACGAACAGGAAGACCCCGAGGGGGTCGGTGCGGGAGGTGTCGGCCTCGACGGTAGCGGCGAAGCGGCAGTCGAGCGACGTGGCGGTGGTCGACGTCCGGTCGCCGGAGGCGTTCCGCGAGGGACACGTGCCGGGTGCGACGAACGTCCCGCTGTCGGCGGTCGACGACCGGGTCGACCGATACCGTGGGGCGGACGAAATCGTCGCCTACTGCCAGTCCGGACGCCGCTCACGGCAGGCGACGCAGGTAATGCGGGCCAGTCTCGGCGCGCACACCCGAGTGTCCGATTTTGCGGGCGGGATGCGAGCGTGGCGGTACCCGACGGAAACAGGTGACGCGGCCGGTCAGTCGAGGACTGGCCACATCGGTCGGTCAGCGGCCGGGAACTGCTCGACGTGCAGGCGCGAGCGTGATCCGACCGGGACGCTCGTCCAGCGACTCCACGAGACGGGCGTCGTCCAGGCCTCGCTGACGGTTAGCCAGCCCTCGGACCCGGCAGAACGCGAGGCCGAACGGGTCGCCGACGCGGTGATGCAACCGGCGGCCCCGGGAGCGATGGACGCCGAGAGTACCACGGACGCGGGTCGAGAGACGTGCCCGCAGTGTGGCCTCGGGCGGTCGACGGACCGGGATGGCGACTGTCTCGCGTGCCAACCCGGCCCGGCACTCTCGATCCAGTCTGCGGGCACGACCCGGCGAACGACCGACAGCGACGTGACCGACGACGTGGCGGCCCGGGTCCGTTCGGTGTCGTCGGGTGGTCGGTCGCTACCGGGGTCGGTGCAGACGTTCTTCGAGTCGCGGTTCGGGCGGGATTTCTCGGACGTGCGCGTCCACACCGGCGGATCGGCCGACCGGGTCGCGCGGCAGCTGGAGGCCAGGGCGTTCACTGTCGGCACGGACGTGGTCTTTCGCTCCGGTGCGTACCGGCCGTTCTCCAGTGATGGCAAACGATTGCTGGCCCACGAGTTGACCCATGTGGTACAGCAGGGGGGCGATACCGAACACGTCCAGCGCCAGGACCCGCTGTCCTCGTGGCCGGAGTGGGTGAACTTCGAGCAGCAGACGACCGAGGGTGCTGCAGATATAAAGAAACCGGGCGACTGTTCCAAGCGGCAGCATCGGTGGTTACAGGACAACGCCAACAAGTGGTGCAAGAGGCCGTTCGGGAAAGGTGTCAACCTCAAACCCTCGTGCTCAAAGACAGACAGTTGCGGAGCCCTCAGGGCGAAGGCACAGGCTGCGTACAACTGCTGGCACTTCCGTAACAAGGTCAATACGACGTGTTTCAGGGGTGGTGATGCGAAGCACCGACGCAAGGCCGCCGAGGCGCTCAAGCGGATGGCGACCTGTCTCGGGATATGGCACAACAAGTGCAAGAATCGGCACCGTGACCCCGACAGTGACTGGGAGTGGGAGGACTACCTCAGGCCCGCGGCGTGGGCGGCGGGGGCCACTGCGGCCGCGAAAGCAACGGCAGACGCTGCAGTAGCCACCTGGGGTGTCCTGGGACAGGTCGGTAGCACTGTCGGTAGTTACGCGACCATGCCGATCATCGTCCTCCCCGGCACTCGACAAGCGCTCGAACAGCAGAGGCGGGGACCCCGTAAATTCCAGTGACCCGGGAGTGACGGAGCGAAACCTATCCAACCAGGTCCCGGTACTCCCCGAACTCCTCGGGGTTCACGAGCCGCCCCGTCTTCTGTAACTCCCGTCGCAACGCTCGCACGACGTGGACCATCTCCACTTCTTCCGTACTATCGTCGTCCGCCGCGAGAAACGACGCCGTCAGCGCGACGTTCTTGATGTTCCCGCCGGTGATCTCGAACCGCGAGAGGAAGGCGATATCGAGGTCGCCCACGGGCGCTTCCTCGGGGAAGATGGTGCGCCAGATCTCGGCGCGGGACTCCCGGTCCGGACGTGGGAACTCGACGTTCGCGTTGATCCGCCGGAGGAACGCGTCGTCGATGTTCTCCTTGAAGTTGGTCGCCAGGATGACCGCGCCGTCGTGTTCCTCCATGCGCTGGAGCAGGTAGCTCACCTCGACGTTGGCGTAGCGGTCCTGTGAATCGGAGACCTCCGAGCGCTCGCCGAACAGCGCGTCGGCCTCGTCGAAGAAGAGGACGGCGTCGGTGTGTTCGGCCTCGTCGAAGATCTCCTTGAGGTTCTCCTCGGTCTCGCCGATGTACTTGCTGACGACGGTCGCCAGGTCGACCTTGAACATGTCGAGGCCGGCGTCGGCGGCGATGATCTCGGCGGCCATCGTCTTCCCCGTCCCCGAGGGTCCCGAGAAGAGGACGTTCATCCCCGTCCCGAGGCTGAAACGGTCCTCGAAGCCCCAGTCGGCGTAGACCGTTCCCCGGTGTTTCACGTGGGCGGCCACCTCGCGGAGTTGCGCTTTCGTGTCCGCGGGCAGGACGATGTCGTCCCAGTCGTAGACGGTGTCGGTCCGGCGGGCCAGCGCACCCAGCGTCTCGCGTGACTGGACGCGACAGCCGCGATAGAGCGCCTCGGCGGTGAGCGCGTTTCCGGTGGCGTCACTGTCGTCACTGCTTTCACTCCCCGCGAGCGCTCTCGCCGTCCCGAGCGCGTCGTCCATCTGACCCGCGGTGAGCCGGAACGTCGCGGCGAGTTCACCCGGGTCGACGTCCTCGGGGAGCACCTCGGTGCGCCGTTCCCAGAGGTCGCGCCGGCGGTCGTAGCCCGGTCTCGGCAGGTGGACGGCGACGAACTCGTGGGCGTCGAGTGCCGGCCGGCTCGTCCACGAGCCCTCGCCGCTCAGGAAGACGGGGCCGTCGAACCGGTCGAGGCGTCGCAGGACCGCGTCCGCCGAGGGGCCGCCCTCGCCACGCTCGTCGAGGTCGGTGACGTTCGCGACGTGGACGGCGCTCCCGCGGAGGCGCGCTTCGCGCACGAGCCGGTCGAACGGGTCCTCGACGCCCGCACTCAGGAGGTCGACCGCGTCGGCGCGCACGAGCGAGCGTCCGGCGAGTCGGCACATCGCCTCGACTGTAGCCGCCCGGCCGACGCCCGGCGGGCCGTGGACGTACCGCATCGGCCAGGACGCGTCGCTCTCTCGGCCATCTTTCGGGACTTCCGCGCGGTCTCCCGTCGGCGCCAGTCGCTCGACGCGCTCGCGCGTGCTCTCGTCGACAGGCAGGTCGGTGACGCGCGTCGCCGGGTCGAGGGCCGTCACGACGTCGGAGAGGCGGGGGTCGACCCCGTCGCGGCCGAGCAGGTAGCCGACGACGCGCTGGTCGGTCGTGACGCGGTGAGAGAGCAGCGGCGCGTCGCCGTCGGCCGAGAGCGTGACCAGACTGTCGCCGACCAGCGGGCCGTCCCGCGCGAAGACGTCGCGGGCCGCGAGTCGGTCGCGCTCGCCCTCGCTGAGTACGTCCAGTACGAGCCCGACGGTGGGTCGGGTCTGCGTGATGTCGTCCTGGAGGTAGGCGTAGACGCGCTCGTACTTCCGGTCGAGTTCGGGCGCGAGGCTCAACAGGAGCGCGTCGAACGCCCGGTCGTCGAGGTCGAACCGCTCGGCGAGCGCCACAGCCCGGAGTTCCGTTCCCGCGTCGAGGGTCCGCTCGCGCCGGGCCGCGATCCGCTCGGTGACGGCGTCGATCCGGGTTTCGAGCGCCTCGTCCGCCGGCGGTGGCGGGCCGTCGGGGGCGAGCAACCGGTCGACCTCCTCGTCGGCGACGTAGAGGCCACCGCCGCGGTTCTCGCCAGGTGCGCCCGCCCGGACCGTGCCGACCCGGCGCCGCAACAACAGGTCGACCCGCCGGAGTTCGTCGACGAGGTGGGCGGCCGAGTCCTCGTACGGGTCGACCTCGTTCGCGTCCGCCTTCGCGACGTCGGCATCGGTGGCAGTCGCTTCTGCCGTTCCGCCGTCGGTCGTCGGGTCGCCGTCGACCCGCTCGTCCGGCGGATCGCCGTCGCTCCCGGTCATCCGTCGAGGGTGACGTAGTGGACAGTCCTGGAACCGGCGGCAACCTCGACCGGTTCGGCCGTCTCGCCGTGGTCGGGGTGGTCGACGACGAGTGTCGGGTCGGTGCCGTCGCCGTCGGCGAGTGCCGTGCCGCCAGCGTTGCCGCCGGTGTCGACGCTGTCGACGACGACCACGTTCCGGCCGTCGCGCCGGACGACGTGCTCGGTGGTGGCCGGCACCCACAGCGCGAACTCGCCGTCGTCGGTCGTCGTGACGGTCGGGTCGAACTCACGTAGCGCGACCGTCGCGCCCGCGATGGGGTCGCCGTCGGCGTCCTCGACGTGTCCCCGGACGGTCGTCGTCGACGACGGGAACGCGTAGGCCGGCGTCGGCGTCAGCTCGATCTCGATGGGGTCGGCGGGGTCGGTGACGACGTGTGTCGGTGCGTCTCCCGCCTCGTCGAACTCAGTCGCTGTCTCGTCCGCCGTGGCGTCGTCAGCCGTGGCGCCCTCTCCGTCGTGCGCGAGAACGACCCGTCGGTGTTCGTCGACGTAGTCGTCCCCCCCGCCGACGGTCAGCGTCACCGCGTCGGCGTCGACGTCCAGAAAGATGTGGTAGCCGCTCCGGTTGAGGACGGGGTCGACGTCGACGGGGTCGATCTCGACGGTCGCCCCGTCGGGTCGGTTGCCGGTGAAGCCGTCGGTGAGTCGGACGGCGAACGCGAGGGTCGTCTCCCGGTGTGCGACCGTCCGCGGTGGATGCCAGTCAGTCATGGGTCGCGAGTCCTGAACCGCGTTGCCTGCTATGGCGCGGGCAGCACCAAAAGTGTTCCTCAGGACGATATAACGCTCGCTTCGCTCGCGTTATGGAGGTTGTGCCGGCCACGTTCGGCCCGCGACCAGGGTCGCGGCCCTCGTAATCGGTTGTGGAATTTCTACGATACCGAGCGAGTGCGGCGCTGGGACCGGCAGGTCTCAGCAGAGCACGAGCGGCCTGACCTCGTCATCCGACACACAGGCGACGAACACAACACGAGCGAAGCGAGTGGTATGTGAGTCGCCTGTACCCGAAGGTTACAGGAGCGTCGCGGCCCGAGGGGCGGTATGTCGACGACCGACGCCGGACTGATCGACGTACCGTCGGCCGAGTCCACATACCGAACGGTAGACGGCGTCGACCTGCACGTCGTGACGGCGGGCGAGCCCGGCGACCCGCTGGTCGTCCTGTTACACGGTTTTCCGGACTTCTGGTACGGCTGGCGCCACCAGCTCCCGGCGCTGGTCGAGGCCGGCTTCCGGGTGCTCGTGCCCGACCAGCGTGGCTACAACCTGAGCGACAAACCCCAGGCGCTCTCGGCCTACCGGATGGGGCGACTCTCGGGCGACGTCGCTACGCTGGTCGCGTCCGAAGATGAAGATGAAGATGGGAACCAGGAGACTGCCCACGTGGTCGGCCACGACTGGGGTGCAGCGGTGGCGTGGGACCTGTCCGTGCGCTTCCCGGACGTCGTGGACCGACTCGGGATCGTCAACGTCCCGCACCCGACCGTGATGGAGCGGACGCTGAAGACGAACCCCCGACAGCTGCTGCGGAGCTGGTACATGTTCTACTTCCAGGTGCCGGGCCTCCCCGAGTGGTTCCTCTCCCGGGACGACGCGGCGGGGGTCGCGAGCGTCCTCCGGAGCAGTTCAAACCCGGGGGCGTTCACGGATACGGACCTGCAGCATTACCGGCAGGCCTATCGACGGCCGGGGGCGGCCCGCGGCCCGGTCAACTGGTACCGCGCGCTCTTTCGCCGGCGTGACGACCCGCCGCGCGAGCGCGTCGAGGCCCCGGCGCTGGTAATCTGGGGCGACCAGGACGACGCACTCCTCCCGGAGATGGCCGACCGCAGTCTCGACTACTGTGTCGACGGCCGACTCGAACGGTTCCCCGACGCCTCGCACTGGGTTCACCGCGAGGAACCCGAACGGGTCAACGAGGTACTGCTGACTCACCTCGAAGCCGGAGACGAAGACAGACGAGAGTGAAGACGAGAACGGAGACGAGACCGGGAACGGAGAGGGAGACGAGAGTGGAAACGAAGACGAGACCGGGGACGCGAGCGCGGTCTAGTTGAGTGCCCAGAACCGGTAGTTGAGAACGGCGGCGAAGGTCACCCAGGCCAGATAGGGCACGAGCAGGGCCGCGGTGCGGCGGTCGACGCGGTCGAAGGCCAGAATCGTCGCGAGGACGGCCGGCCAGAGCGCGACGATGACGACCAGTCCGGCGAGCAGGTTCTCCGCGGCGAAGAACGCGGGCGTCCAGGCGACGTTGAGGACCATCTGGGCGGCGAACAGTCCGAGTGCGACCTTGCCGGCGCGGGTCCCGCGGGCGTCGAGCCAGACGAGCGCGAGAGCGATGCCCAGCAGCGTAAAGAGGAGCGTCCAGACGACGCCGAAGACCCACGGTGGCGGGTAGATCCCGGGCTTCGCGAGCGACTGGAACCACGCCGAGTCCGGGCCGGCCAGGATCGCTGGCGTCGCGCCCACGACGTTGACCAGGACGGCGCCGGCGAGTAGCGTCAGGACGCGCCGGCGGTCGAGTCCGCCGCTCGCCTCGCTCGGGTCACTCTCTCCGGTTCGGGGCGCGCCGTCGCTCCGGTTCCCGCCGGTGTTCGCTGACTCTCCCATAGCTGGTCGGAGGGGCGCGAGAACCCTAACTGTGTCCCGAACGCGGGTCGAGCGGCCGCCTGTATCCTGCCCACGGCCGACGCTTTGCAGTGGCTCCACGGCCGGTGACATCGATAGTCAGTGACACCGACGTCACCCGGTCACGTTCAGGTTCGTTGATCTATTTGCCGGTCGCCTTCGAACCCCGACCGTGAACGTACTGCTACTCGGTGCGAGCGGACGGATCGGGCGGCGAGTCGCGACGGAACTGTTAGACCGGGGCCACACAGTCACGGGCGTCTCCCGGAGTGGAACCGTCGATGGGGCCGACGACGAGGACTTTGTCGCCGTCGCTGGGGACGCGACCGACCCGGACCAGGTCGCACGACTCGCGGCGGGCCACGACGCCGTCGCGTCGGCACTCGGCCCCGGCGAGGACGAGTCCCCCGAGGTGCTTCCGGAGATGATGGACGCCGTCATCGAAGGGTTGCGTCGGGCCTCGGTCGACCGCCTCGTCTGGACGGGCGGGGCCGGTGGGCTGTCCGTCGGGCCCGACACGCGACTCGTCGAGACGGAGGAGTTCCCCGACGAGTGGGAGGGTCTCGCACTCGCGGCCATCGACGCCTACGACGTCCTCGCGGAGGCCGAGGACCTGGAGTGGACGTACCTCGCACCCGCGGCGCTCGTCGAACCCGGCGAGCGGACAGGCGAGTACCGAACCGCGGCGGGCGAACTCGTGGCCGACGAGGACGGCGACAGCTACATCTCGATGGAGGATTTCGCCGTCGCGCTCGCGGACGAACTCGACGACCCACAGGGCGTCCACACCTACCTCGGCACCGGCTACTGAGACCGGGAAGACGGTGCTGTATCGGTCGCTCTCTCACGCGAACGCGCTGAAAAACGCGACCCCGGCCGCGAGCAAGACGAGTCCGAGCACGACCACGACGAGGGCACCGCCGAAGTTGAGAAGGCGGTAGAGCAGCGAGTGGTCCCGGTCGAAGTCCTCCCGCCTGTAGACGTTGCCGAGGATGACCACGAAGGTGAACGTCGCCCCGAGTGTGAGGCCGCCGTAGGCGACCGCCCCGGCGAGCACCTGGCTCGCGACGAGCACGAGGCTCCCGACCAGCCCCAGGACACAGCCGACGGCGTAGACTTCCCTGGTGCCTATCGTCACAGTGAGACGACACTACAGCGGCGGCCCGAATATATCTGTCGGCCGTGTACAGCGTGATCAGCGGAACCAGCGGACGGCAGCGATCGAACACCGACGTGGCGAGCCAGTCGTTATGTGACTTCGACCAGTGCGGTGTCGTACCGATGTCGTTCGACCCACAGCGCGTCTCGACAGTCACGTTCGACTCCTACAGCACGCTGGTCGACGTCGACGCGGCCGAGAAGGCACTCGCCGACCGTGTTTCGGATCCAGAACCCGTCTCGCGGCTCTGGCGGTCGCGCTCGCTCCAGTACACGATGGTCGCCAACTTCGTCGACGCCTACGAAGCGTTCTACGAGGTCAACCGCGACGCGCTCCAGTACGCGCTGGATGCGACCGGAGCGAACATCTCCACCACCGAACGCGACGAAATCCTCGCCGTCTACCACGAACTCGACGTCTTCGACGACGTCCGGGAGAGCCTCGAACGACTGCGCGAGGCGGGCTACGACTGTTACGTCCTCTCGAACGGGAACCCCGAGATGCTCGATTCACTCGTGGAGCACGCGGCTATCGCCGACCTGGTCGTGGACACGATAAGCGCCGACGAGATCCGGACGTTCAAACCCGCCGCCGAGCTCTATCGCCACGCCGCCGACCGGACCGACACGCCGGTCGACGAACTCGCACACGTCACGGCGCTTTGGTTCGACGTGATGGGCGCCCAGCACGCCGGCATGCAAGGGGTGTGGGTCGACCGGAAGGACAACCCGTGGGAGCCGTTCGGTCCCGAACCTGACCTGACTATCGAAGGGCTGGACGAGCTAGTCGCCGCGCTCGACGCCTGAGTGCGAAACTGAGAACGAAACCGGGAGAAACAGAGGGCCCGCTACAGCAACCGCTGGCGTTTCCGTCTGGCCTCGTCGGCCACGTCGTCGCGACTGTCCACGTCCGCCAGCGTCTCGACCGCTTCGAGGGTCCGCACCGAGTCGTCGAGAAAGGAGAGGACGTCGCCGGGATAGGCATACAGCATGTAGTCGTCGCCCATCACGTCCACGATGGCGTCCGGGCCCATGCCCGACTCCCGGAGTTCCAGCAGGTACCGGACGAACTTCTCCTCGGGGTGGCCACAGTGAGGGTTGGCCTCGCAATCACAGTCCATGAAGTCCTCCGCGAAATCCAGCACGCGGTCCCGGGTCGTCTCGTCGAGTTTCGAGAGGTTCTCGCCCCGGAAGAGCATGTCCATCGTCGCCCCAGAAAAAGCGCTCTTGGGAAAGGATGTCTCTAGCTGGGAGGCGATCTGCTGGTGATTTTTCACGTAGATCTTGTCCGTGATGGCCACGGTTGGTCGATCTGTGGCGCCTGCGACCCAAAAGCCTCTCGAAGTAGCTCCTCACACGTCACTCGCTTCGCTCGTGACGTGTTCGTCGCTGCGTGTCGGATGGCGGGACCGGGTCGCTCGTGCTCTGCTGAGACCTGTCGGTCTCGGCGCCGCACTCGCTCGATATCGTGGCGATGTCGACGTCCAAATACGAGGGCAGCGAGCTGTGAGGCGCCACGCGCCTCGGAAAAACGAGCTGGCCGAACGTGGCCGGCACATCCCCCCAAACGTCGAACGAAGTGAGACGTTCAGAGGTCGGCGTTGGCGAAGCGATACGAACCGACCGCCAGTGGGACCACCAGCCAGAACGCGAGGACGACGAAGCCGAGTTCCGGCCGCGCGTAGAAAGCGTCGAACCCGACAACGCTGGCTCCGCCCGGCGCGGCGTCCGCCAGGTCCGGCAGCAGTGCGTTGAGTGCGAGTACGTACGCCGAGGACGGCGGCAACTGCATGAGCGGGAATATCCAGTCCGGCATCTGGGCAGGGAGCGACAGGCCGTTGGCGACGTAGACGACTCCCAGCGGCACGACGTCCCAGAGGAGTTCGAACAGCAGGAAAAAGCCCAGCGCGCCCGTCGTCGCCCGACTCGTCGACCCCGTCGTCGCGGAGATGGAGACGACGATCGTCACGTAGACGACGGCGAACAACAGCGTCACGAACAGGAAGAGCGCGAGCGGAACTGGCTCGAACGAACCGAGTAGCACCGACCCGACGCCGAGGCCGACGACGAGGCCGACCGCCAGCGCGAGCGAGAGCACGCCCGTTCGGCCGACGAGTTTCCCGACGAAGACGTCCCGGCGCGAGTGTGGCAACGCGAGCATCAGTTTGATACTCCCGAGTTCGCGCTCGCCGGCGATCGCCTTGTAACAGACGACGATGGCTGTCAGCGAGACGAAGAGACTCACGATCCCCGACGTGAAGAAGACGAGTCCACCCACCGTCGCCTCGCTCGTCCCGCCGACGAGCGCCGGAAACTCCGCATACGAGTACGAGAGGACGACCGACAGCACGACGAAGACGGCGAGCAACGCCCACAGCGCCCGCGACTGCACCGCGTCCCGGAAGTCCTTCTTCGCGACTGCCGTCCAGCTCATCGCTCACTCCCCGGTGACTCGGCCGCTGTCGGGTCCACCGCCCGTGTCTGGGACTCCCCGGGTTCGACCGCCTGCCCGGGCGTCGTGTACTCGACGAACAGGTCCTCCAGGGAAGACTCGTCGAGCGAGAAGTCCTCGACCGTCCCACCGGCGCCGTCGATCGCCTGCAACACGCCGAACTTCGAGCCGTCGGGCCCCAGCGTGACGGCCAGCTGGTCGCCAGCCAGCGAGGCGCTGGTGACGTCCTCGCGAGCGCGAACCGCTGCGACGACGTCGTCGTCGGCGCCCGTGACGGTGACGGTCAGTGTGGTCGTCGTCTCGGTCGCATCGCGCAGTCCCTCGATGGAGTCGACGGCGACGAGTCGACCGCGATTGATGATCGCCACGCGGTCACAGATCGCTTCGACCTGCTCCATGATGTGACTCGAGAAGAAGACCGTCGTCCCGCGGTCGTTCTCCTCCTGGATGATCTCGCGCATCTGCCGGGCGCCGTTGGGGTCCAGCCCCGTCGAGGGCTCGTCGAGGACGAGCAGGTCCGGGTCACCCACGAGCGCCATCGCGAGGACGAGCCGCTGGCGCATCCCCTTGGAGTAGCCGCCGGCCTTCCGGTCGGCCGCCTCCAGTACCCGCACCCGCTCCAGGATCGCCTCGATGTCGGCCTCGACGTCCTTCGAGTCGACGACGAACTCCATGTGCTGGCGGCCGGTCAGTCTGTCGTAGACGTGATACGCGTCCGGGAGCACGCCGATACGCCGGCGGACGGCCATGCTCTCGCGCTGGGCGTCGTGACCCAGAACCGTCGCCGACCCGCCGGTCGGGCGCACGAAATCCAGCAGGATATCGATCGTCGTCGACTTCCCCGCACCGTTCGGCCCCAGGAACCCGAATATTTCTCCCTCTTCGACGGTGAGGTCGAGTCCGTCGACCGCGACGACGTCGCCGTAGTGTTTCGTCAACCCGTCGAGTTCTATCGCCGCCATCTGCTTTCCTCCTCGCGCTCACTGCGCTCGGCCGTCGGTGGTCCGGTCGTGGCCCCGGTCGTCGCCGCTTCGGTGGTCTCCCCGGTCATCGTCGAGAAGTCACTGGTCGCCCTGATAAGTATTGTTGAGTTTCTTATAAATTTACGCGTAGATTACTCAAAGATATTTGAGCGGGACCCCGGGAAAGCTCACGACTATGGCCCGTCGGCGTGGCCTTCGGCGTCGGCGTGGATTCCGGGGTCGAGGGGAGTAACCGCGAAGGCGTCGTCCATCGCGAGCACGAGGGAGTCCTCACCCATCTCGATCCGAAAGTGGGCCTCGAACGGGTCGGTCGAGCGGACGTCGGTCGTCCAGTCGTCCGAGGAGAGCAACGCGAAGAACTCCCAGAGCGGCAGGTCGAGCAAGGAGACACCGTGGCGCCACAGGTATTCGAGCGCCGCGGGGTGGAAAGCGACGGGGACTTCGACCGGCAGGTGGATCGTGAAATCACACTCCTCGCAGATACTCGCGAACGTGTACAGGGGCTCCGGGTCCGATGTGGCATCCGCTCCCGATTCTGGCACCGACTCGGCGTTCGAGTCCCCCGGCCGCTCGTGGCTGTCGACCCGTCGCTCGACGCGCCCGTAGCACTCCGGACAGACGTCCCCACGGATCAGCAGGTACGTGCTCCAGATGCGGTAGCCGAAGCTCTCGACGATCTCCTCGGGCGTGCGCCCGGCTGCCAGACTCCGCGGGAACGAGTCCGAGAGGAGTCGTCCGTCACAGTCACGACACCGCACGACGAACCGTTCGTGTTCCAGCAGTGCTTCGAGTTCGCTCGCGCCACAGGCCGGACAGCTACCCTCGACGGTGACCGGGTCGAACCCCGTCGTGCTCTCGTAGACGCCCGAGCGGACCGCCCGGACGATCTTGTCGCCGCTGTAGGTGAGGTGGTACCCCTCGTCGGTCTCGGCGACAAAGGGTCCGACGAGTTGTGACAGGTGGTAGGAAAACTGCGAGGTGCTCCCGATGTCGACCGCCTCGTACAGCTCGCTGAAGGACAGTTCGTAGCGGTCCACGCGCATCTCGCGCTCCCGGTCGCCCAGCGCCAGCAGGATTTCGAGCCGCCGCTCGTTGCCCAGCGCCTCCAGCGCCGCGACCTGTGCGTCCTCGACTGTGGAGGGTTCTGTGGACGGGTCGTGGTCGGGGCTGTCGCCTTCGCTTTCGTTTTCGTGGTCGTCGCTGTGATCGCTGGCCGTCATACGGGGTTACTGTGAGTGACAGCCGCTGGTCGCTTAACCGCGACGGACCGGGTGTGTAGACGGTGAGAGTCTCTGTCTCACGGACTGGACGGGGAGTCGTAACGTATTTCAATTCCAGTCGGGTAGTCTCTACTGCCTCGTCCAAGGCGTGTCCGGGCTGGGGTAGTGGTTATCCTTCAGCCTTGTGGAGGCTGAGAGCCGGATTCGATTTCCGGGCCCGGACTGTCAAAATTTTTACATTATTTTGGGAGGGTCAGTGAGGGTTAGATCCACTCTAATGGCAAAATTCAGAAAATAGGTAATAAATTTGTCCTAATATTCTAATCCCATTTATGTGAATTTCGGACGTGAGAAGTTTTACTTTCACTGTGGTTGGCTCGATTTTTATATTCTCCAGTGACAGGAAAGTGCTATGGGGGAATTCAGTTGTCCGACCTGTGGCAGAGTGTTCGACAGTCAGCGCGGACTGGGAGTACACCACAGTACCGTTCACGACGAAAGACTCCCAAACAGAGAGTGTGCGGCCTGTGGAAACGAATTTCACTCGGAATACGAGAAGAAGTACTGCTCTGACGAGTGCCACGACGAAGCAGTGTCTTACGAGGGGGAGTCAAATCCGCACTACCAGGGTGGGAAAGAAACGACAGAGTGCGAAATCTGCGGGACCGAGTTCGAGTACTATCCATCGGACAAAGAGGGGTTGTACTGCAGCGAGTGTGTCGAAACGGAAAACTGGCGTCACAGACCCGACGTCAAAGGTTCGAACAATCCGCGCTGGATCGGGGGAAAACGGGAGTTCGACTGCGCCGTCTGTGGCGAATCGTTCGAGCGGTATCCGAGTGAGGCTACTGGCGAAGTTGCCGTCTGCGGCGAATCGTGCCGGCGAAAGTGGCTCTCGGAAGCGTTCACGGGCGACGGCCATCCCAACTGGGAGGGAGGCGGAACCGACAACTACGGGAAGGGCTGGGCGGCGACCCGCAAGGCGGCTCTCGAACGGGACGACTACACATGCGTCCTCTGCGGGACGGACGCCGACGACCTCGGGCGGAACCCGGACGTCCACCACATCGTGCCGGTGCGGATCTACGACGAGGCGGGGAGTCACGACAAGACCGAGGCACACGACCTGGACAACGTCGTGACGCTGTGTCCGGGCTGTCACCGGCGGTCGGAGTTCGGCAACGTCCCGAAGAACCGACTCCGGCGGGCGGCCGGGGTGCGGTGAGAACTATCACGCAGGGGATCTGACCGAGTGTGGCACAGAAGCGGGCAGAGGGCGCAATGAGTGTAGCAATTGGAGTCGATCAGTTGCCGCAGCCGCAGTCTTGCTCGTCGTGGCCGCAGTCGCGCTCGTGAGATGGAAGCCCTCGGCGGGCTCGCGGTCGCTACGCGACATATCCGTGCTCTCGGCACCGCCCGCACGGATAGGGGTCGCGCAGGCGACTACACTCGCTTCGCTCGCCGCGAGCCCGCCTCGCCCTTCCAGTCCGCCAGGAAGATGTTTGTTGAGTCGGCTACCGACCATTCCACGTCGAAACGGCCTGTGCAACCAGATTATCCCTGGCGGACTGAAAGGGCGAGGGTCGGTGGCGGCGAACGGAGTGAGCGGAGTCGCCTCAGCTACCCCTATCTGCGCGGGCGGTGCCGAGAGCGCAGATATGTCGCTGAGCGACCGCCAGCGGCCCGTGGGCTTTCATCGCACGGATTATGAGTGCGGTTGCGGTCGAGTCTCTTCTCACGGCTAGCGAGCGCGCCGAGGGCTTTCACCCCAACACGTCGAGTGCGGTGCTGTCTCTCAAGCGTCACTCGAAGACGAGCCAGCCGAAGTGGCCGGGCGAGTGGAACTGTTTCTCGTCGGTGCCGATCGGGTTCCAGCTCGCCTCCTGTGAGAGCGAATCGACACCCGTCCGGTGGAAGTTCGCGCGCCAGCGGTCGCCACTCGACGGCTGTAATTCCAGCCCGGTCAACCCCGCGAGGACCGCGAACGGAAAGCGGACGGTCAGCCACCAGCGCTCGTCGTCGTCGGTCGGTTCGCGCGTCTCGCCCGGTTCCGAGGTAGCGACCGCGATCTCGTCGGCCAGCGCTTCCGGAAGGTACTCGCGGCCGATCCCGCGGGTGGACCAGCCGGGTTCCATCCAGGCCATCTTGAAGAATCCGCAGGGGTTGGCCTCGAAATTGAGGTAGTTGGCGTTCTCGCCGGGGTTCGGGGTGGCGAAAAACTCCACACAACTGTCGGTGTGTATCGGCCCGTGTAACTCGGTCACGCGCGAGACGACGTGGGAGTCCTCGACGCCGTACTGGAGGTAGAGGGCCGCGTCGTCGTACAGCGCCCGGACGTCGGTGGTCGGTCGGGGTCCGGAGTCGTACCAGTTGAACTCGTCGATGGTAGCAGTGTCGGCGGCCGTCCAGGGACCCTCGACAGCCCCCGTCAGCGGGACCGACTCGTCGGCTCGTCGGACGGTGTAGGATTTCACGGGTGACACTACTCCTCGCGGAGCGCTTCGGCGACGGCTTCGAGTTCGGCCTTGCGAAAGGAGCGGTCCAGTCCCTCGGGGTCGTCGGTGTCTCGCTGGCCGATCGTCGAGAGGATCCCGGCGCGCATCTGCGCTTTCGAGGGGTATCCACCGTCGCCGATATCGTAGTCGACGGCCTCGCAGACGGCGGCGAGGGCCTCCTTGGTGAAGTCACTGGAGACCTCGCGTTCGAAGCGGCCGACTTTCACCCGGATCTCGTTGCGGAGCGCGTGGACGGTCGGTGACATGGCTGGCCCGTCGGCGGGGGCCGTTGTGTGTGTTGCGGTCGAACTCGGGTGCGGAGTCGGGAGCCGACCAGCCGCTCGAATGGGGGGCGGATTCCCCGGTTGGCAAACGCTTAATCCGCCGCCTCAAGAGGGTTCCTGCATGACCGGATCCGCCGAGCGGGACGGCCGCCCGACAGCCCTCAGCGTCGAGTACGAGCACGCGCCGGAGAACGTCGACCCGACGAGAGACCCCCGATTTGCCTGGCGCGTCGCGACCGACCGGCGGGGCGCTCGACAGGAGGCCTATCGCGTGGTCGTCGGGCGCGATCCCGACAGCGTCGCCGCTGGCGAGGGGAACCTGTGGGACTCGGGACGCGTCGAATCGGGGGCGGCGACGGACGTCGACTACGACGGACCGGCCCTCGCGGCCGACGAGACGTACTACTGGTCGGTGAAACTCTGGACGGACGCGGGCGAGACCGACTGGGCCGACCCCGCGCAGTTCGCGACGGCGCTCGCACCCGAGGACTGGCGCGGCGAGTGGGTCGCCCACCAGCCGGGCGCGGGTGACACGAACGGCTGGCGGAGTCAGTGGCGCGAACCCGGCGAGAGCGAACAGACCGGCGACGACCGGACCGGGACCGACGACCCGTGGGTGCAGGTCGACCTCGGCCGGACCAGGGACGTCTCGACGGTCGCTCTGCACCCGGCCGACCCCGTGACGATCGTCAGGACCCCCGACGACACCGCAGTCACGCGGTCGTGGAGCGACGACCCGCTGGCGGGCTTCGGGTTCCCAGATGGGTATCGCGTCGAAGTCGCGGACGACGCCACGTTCGAGGACGCGACCGTCGTCGGCGAGGTCAGCCCCGAAGACGGGACGACGACCCCGACTCACGACGGACTGGACGCGAGCGGGCGATACGTCCGGGTCACGGCGACCGACCCGTACGTCGTCCAACCGTCGACGCGCGGCGGCGAGCGCAAAACGGTCGACGTGAACCCGTGGGCGTGTTTCGCACTGGCGGGGCTCACGGTACGGGACGGCGACGACACCGACCTGGCGGAGGGCCGCCGGGTCACGGCCTCCTCCAGCGTCGAGAGCGAAGCGTGGGGACGCGAACACCTGACGAACGGCCACGCGGAGTCGCGACTGGGGTCGACGTCGCCGCAGTTGCGAACCGAGTTCGACCTCGATGGCGCCGTCGAGTCGGCACGCCTCCACGTCGCGGCGGTGGGCTACGGCGAGGCGTTCGTCAACGGCGAGCGGGTGAGCGACGGCCGACTCGACCCGGCCTGGACGGACTACGAGACGCGCGTGCTCACCTCGACGTTCGACGTCTCGGACGCGCTCGAATCGGGTGAGAACGCGCTCGGTCTCTGGCTGGGGCGGGGCTGGTTCGCCAAGCGGGCCTCACACTGGCTCTCGGACGGTTCGCCCCGGGCACGAGTCACCCTCACCGTCACGTTCGCGGACGGGTCGACGCGCACAGTGACGACCGACGGCGACTGGCGGGCGCGGGCGAGTCCGCTCCTGGC
>Ga0207813_100139_pt1 | contig 55748 bp, 45 predicted proteins | sample A23E3SouthBayCA_2_FD_187730 | JGI IMG/M metagenome (GOLD analysis project Ga0207813, IMG submission 187730) | Aerobic enrichment media microbial communities from Eden Landing Ponds, California, USA - A23 E3 (4) (SPAdes) | ecosystem: Environmental > Aquatic > Marine > Unclassified | place... | reverse complement strand
CGCCTGTTTCGGTCTTGATTCGCTCATCTCGGCTCAGCCGACTCGTCCTGTGCCTGAAAATCAACTGCCGGGATTAAACCTCGGAAGTACTGCTATGACGCCACCAACAATCGCCTACGCATAAATTTAATTGTGGAGAGGGTGTTCTACGAACATGCCACCCAATCGACCGAACGTGGTCTGTATAACGACAGACGACCTCGGCTGGCGAGACCTAGGATGTTACGGAAGTCCGTTCTACGAGACCTCAAACCTCGATGCGCTCGTCCAAGAGGGAACACGGTTCACCGACGCGTATGCGTCCAGTCCAGTCTGTTCGCCCACCCGTGCAAGCATCATGACAGGAAACTACCCGGTACGGGTCGGCGTTACGGACTGGATCGACTTCTGGGGGGCGACCCATCCAGCACGGGGGAAACTGGTTGACGCCGAATACTCGGACCATCTCCCCCACGACGAGACGACGCTCGCGACCGCGCTGGGCGACGCCGGCTACACGAGTTGCCACGTCGGCAAGTGGCACCTCGGCGGGGAACCGCAGGACAGCCTCCCAGAGGACCACGGGTTCGACGTCAACGTGGCCGGCTGTGAGTGGGGGTCCCCGACCGGCGAGGGCGGGTACTTCAGACCCTGGGATATACCGACCCTCGACGAAAGCGACGAGCACACGGATCGATATCTACCGGACCGACTCGCGGAGGAAGCCGTGACGCTGGTCGAAGATTACGCCGGCGACGACGACCCGTTCTTCCTCAACTACAGCCCCTATCTCGTCCACACGCCGATCCAGGCCCCGGATCACCTCATCGAGAAGTACGAACGAAAGCGGAGTGCGCTCGGACTGGACGCAGTCGAAGAGTTCGAACTCGGCGATCGCTTCCCCGCGGAACACAAGAAAGACGAGCGGATCAGACGTCGACTTGTTCAGTCCGACCCCGTCTACGCCGGGATGGTCGAAACTCTAGACAAGTGCGTCGGTCGCGTACTGGATGCCCTCGAACGGACCGGGCAAGCCGAGGACACGGTGGTCGTGTTTACGTCCGACAACGGCGGGCTCGCGACTGCGGAAGGGTCACCCACGACAAATCGCCCGCTCAGCGAGGGGAAAGGCTGGATGGTCGAAGGCGGCAACCGTGTCCCGACGATCGTCCGTTGGCCCGGCGTGACCGACGACACCGAGAGCCCCGATCTGGTGCAGACGCCGGTCACCAGCCCAGACGTCTATCCGACGCTCCTCGACGCGGCAGGTGTCCCGATCCCGGACGGACAGGCGGTCGACGGCGAGAGTCTCCGGCCGTTACTCGAAGACGGGGATGGGGCGCTCGACCGTGACGCCGTGTTCTGGCACTACCCCCACTATGGGAACCAGGGGGGAACGCCGGCAGCCGCCGTGCGTGCGGGTGACTGGAAACTCATCGAGTTCTTCGAGACCGACGACGTCGCGCTGTACGACCTCGGGGCAGACGTCCGGGAACGGAACGACCTGAGCGACCACCGTCCCGAGTTGGTCGACGACCTTCGTGAGCGGCTCCACCAGTGGCAGGACGAGGTCGGCGCACAGTTCCCCGACGAGAACCCCGAGTACGAGCGCTGGCCGGACCGGGCGGGCCCCTACGGTTCGGAGTGAGTGCGTCGCCCACGGTGACACGGACCGTTCGCTTCGACGTGACGGGAGTCCGAAACGTAACTTGGTAGTAGACCTTTTCAATCGCTCTTGTGAAGCAGATTGTTGGTAACGACTACGGGGCTGAGGGACAGTCATCAGATCGTCCCATTCACCTGCTCACAACTCCGTTCTGAGGGATGAGTTCCCTCAAGATATCGAGAGTAGAACTGTCAGACAGCCCTCCACCAACAATATTCTACACAAGAGCGTATATGCATTCGGTCTGCGTTAGCGACAGCTGATCCAACGAGCGACGGACTCCGCTAAAGCACGGTCGCATGCATGATCGACGAGTGAGATCACCAGACCAGATCAAGATAGAGAAACCATATTCGAAGTCGAAATGTTCGTCAAACTATCTTCAATTCACCGATATCTATCCATATTGATCCTTATATCGCATCTACAGTAACAGAATCGAAATACGAAATATGAATTTCCCGTTTCTAAATTGAATAAGTACATTTTTGAATCTAAGTACCCAATCTAATCGTATGAACGATGATCGAAATACAGATTCGAACGCTGTCTCGGTATCGATGGAGATCTCGGGCCCGTATAGCGAGGTCGTATCGAAACTACAGTCAGACGAAACAGGTGTTGCGAGCCTCGAACCGCTTACTACCGACATGGAGGCGGTCCTTGCCACCGTGCACCGGATCGATGGTGGGACGCGAAGCGCAATAGCTGAAAACCTCCCGGCGGACACCTCGGTCGAGTTCGATGCACAGGCGGTCGTCGAAACGATGCAGGTACTCGAACGCTATGACCTCGTCGTTCTGGAAGGCAATACGTGGAAGCCAGGTCCGAAACTCCAAGAGTGAACCAAAGAACGGTAGCTTCCAAGCCGATATATTCGAGAGGTGAATAGCTGGGCGGGTCGTGGCACTCGCGATTAGTGGGATACACCCACCGCGCTGGGTGAGAGTAGTGCCCTCGCAAGCAGACAACGCTCAGTTGGGGTTGGGAGTGGTGTCGCTGGCAATCTGGGGGCGACGGCAGACACCCACCGCCGGTGGAGGTAGATACGTGTCACTCGAGCACATACCTAAACATTACGACATCCAGACCGACTACCGGGTTTGGATGGTCCACTCACCCTGATCGTATTCACAGACCACGTCGAACAGGGTGGTGAGCATCTCTAACGTCTCTTCGTCGGGAACCGTCGGGTCAAGATGGTAATGCGCTGTGGCGTCGGCACTCGCGAAGTGGTCGGTCAGGACATGCAGGAATTTGAACGCGCGTTCCCGATCGGCATACTGGAGCAGCGTCGTTATCGACTCGAAACACGCGACTGTCCGTCTGGTAGTTGCCTGGCCTTTCCAGTCGTTGAGACAGTCGGTAATCCGGACACCGAGCGTCGTCAGGTCACTGGGAGTTGTGACCTCCTCGACTCTGGGAGTAAATGTCGTGTCGGCTGGCGGTTCACCAGATACTGTTTCGCCAGCCCCAGCCGAGCGTGTATCAGCAGCGACGTCCACAACTGCGGCGTCTCCGGGCGCAGTCCCGACGTGCTGGTCCCACTCGGTACGAAGGTCGTCGCGTGAGCGCATGAATGAGACACACAGAATATTTGTCTCTGCTGGGTCCCCAGGCGTCAGCAAGTCCAGACACGCGCTCGTTCCCGCCGGCTCGAATGCTGGACACAGCAGCAAGACGTTCTCCCCACCCTCACTATCAGCGTGTATCTGTGGCTTGAGTTCAGGCATCGGCCTCTCCCGACTGTATGTCATTAGTCAACAGTATAATAGTTCCGGCTCTGGGCATTCACTGCTATAGAGGGAGCGATCTCTGAGAAAAGGGGAGAGGGCGGTTCCTAATGAACCGTTCAGGCAGTCTGGCATTCAGGTTCGACGTACCGCGATTCCCATTCCCGGCGGGCTTCGATCTCGCGGCGTCCTCGCCGGGTAAGACTGTAGAAGTTCGTCCGGCGGTCGCGTTTGTCGTGTTTAGTTACTTGACTTCGCACGGGCCATGTTTAGACGCGTGAGTTCACGGTTGTGGGTAGCTGATGCTCAGTTCGATGTTTCTGACAGCGCATTTCAGGACAAGTTCGCGGAAGTGACCAAACCACGTTCGAACGCGAACGATCTCGCCGTATTTTCGACGCAGCGCGAAAAAAGTGGATTCGGTGTTCGAGCGTTGATGCTATACTGATCGACTTAAATAATCGGTTATCTGTGGTGGATTAATTTGGCGAAGTACAGTCGTCACAGCTGGTCTGAGTTCGTCGATCGAGCCGAAGAAACGATTTCCAAGAGATCGCTTCAATTGACGCCAGCATTCCTCGACAGGGTTGAGTCCGGCGATCCCCGCGGAAAATACGTCACTTCGATCTGAGTTTCTTCGAGGAAGTCGTGCACTTGCTGCGACTTGAAATATGACGCATTATCCAACAACACGTGGATTTTCTCGCCAAACTCGTCTTGGAGCGCTCGAAGAAATCTGATCATCACGTCACTGGTGAAGCGGTCTACGACTTCAGTTGCGAAAAATTCCTGTTCGTCGGAGACTGTCCAGAGTAGCTTTACACCCTTTGAACGCCGCCAAAACGGGAGATTTACTCGCTGACCGCACAGAGACCACGAACGGTAGAGGTCACAGCCGGTCGTTTTTCGCGTTTGGTCGACCGCAATCGTGGTATACTCATCAGAGAGCGATTTACCCAGTTTTTTTGGTAGCTTCCCAGAATTCGGTGCGTTCATCCTCGTCAGCCGTCGGCGGTTGTGGCCGCGGTGTTTGCCAGGTTAGATCAGCGTCTTTCAGCAGTCTCTGAACCTGACACCGGGAATATTCCGCATCAAACTCGTCTTCGAGAAACTGTTGCGCAAGGTCAGTCGTCCACGCCGGTTGGTCGTATCCGGCCTCAGACGGCGGATTATGAACAGCCTCTTGAAACTCCGCTCGGTCACCATCATCGAGTTTCGGCGGCCGACCAGAGCGCTGTCGATCCTGAACTGCCTGGCTGATCGGTTCCCCTTCGAGCCGGTCGAACCACCGATAGATCGTTTGTTCGCGCGTATCGATCCACTCTGCGATCATTGGTGCGGACGCCCCTCACTTGTAGATGATCGCCACAAGCAACCGTTGTGTCTCTCGTTTTCCCGTTGCTTCGTCGAGTGCTTCCTCTAATCCCTTTACGGAGACTTTTCTAATCTTGCCATTACGCCATTCATATAATTTATCAAGTTAATATTTGCGATTATTTTCGTCCCCTAGTATAGCGTCTAAACACGACCCGTGCGAAGTCAAGTTACTAATCACGACGCTCGACGACCCCGGTAGATTTACCGTTACTGCTTCGAAATCAGACTCCTCGATGGTGTTCGTAGCGCTGAGTCGCTCAACAGAGGCCGCAAGCCACGAGTTGCTGGCAATTGACGGCAACCGGGGATGTGCACCGTGAGTTACGCGCGGGTTGAGTCGACGGTCGCTCGACGACGCGTCCGATCACCTGCGGTCGTTCTCGGTACCGGGACAGCGGTGCTCGGCCGATCCCTCCTCGCACCGCTGTTGGGACCGTTTCGCGAAACGCTGTCGATGAACGCAGCGACTGCCGGAGGAGCCCTCACAGTCTTCGTGTTCCTCTCCGCAGTCACCCACTATCCCGCGGGTCGGATCACGGATGACCTCACCCATCAGACGGTCCTGATGGGCAGCATCGGATCGTTAGTTCTCGGTGCGGGCGTCCTCGCGACGACGACAACAGTCGCGCAGTTCGTCGTCGGGGTAATCGTCTTCGCCATCGGGATAGGGTTGTTTATGCCGGTAGCGATCGTCCACCTGTCCGCACTCTTCACGGAACGACGGGGCCGCATCTTCGGGATCAACTCCGGGGCGGCCCAGCTCGGCGGCATCTTTGCATCGTCCTGTCGGATATCGTTTTGTCAGGTGGAACTGGAAGACGGCGTTTCTCCCGATCTCTGGGTTCCTAATCCTGCTCGGCGCCGTCGTCCACCGCTATCGCGATCATCCGTACGTCGTCGGCTACGTCTCGCTGGCGTTCCGAGAGACCCTGGGACGACTCGTCTCCGACGGCCAGCGTGTTGCGGCGATTCTCACGGCAGTTTCCGTGATGATCGTCATGGAGAGTGCGATCATGTTCCTGCCCACCTTCCTCAAAGTCAGCAAGGGAACGACACCGACGATGGCGGCCCGCGCATTCGGCCTGTTCTTCGTCGTCGGGTTGGTCCTCGATCCAGTCGCCGGGTGGCTGGGCGACCTCGTGGGGACCAGACCGATCGCGATAGCCAGCATCACGCTCACGGCCGCCGGCCTCACCGTGCTCGTCGTCGGCGACGGGCTGATGCTCCTCGTCGGAATTCTCGCACTTGGGGGAGGCATCGGTGGGTTCTGGCCGGCGTTCAACGCGCTCCTCATGACCGTGCTCTCGAGCGGTGGACGCGACAGCGAGTACGGCGCCGCCAAGACGATCTGGATCGCCGTCGGGAGCGTCGGCCCGGGGATCGTGGGCTTCGTCGGTGGATCCTACGGTTACGACGCCGCGTTCGGTTTGCTCGACGTCATCGCGGGACTCGCTATCGGGACGCTCCTCGTGGGGGCGAGAGGCCGGGCGTAGCGGTCGGAACGGTCTCTCACTCGGTCCCGATTGCCAGTTTGCTGGTACGCATCGACGAGTCCGGGGACAGTTCGGCCACCGACTCCAGCAGGTGGCGGTTCGCTGCGTCAGCTAAACCGTTCGCCTGGCACAGACCGACGACAATCCTCAACCTTGAGAAAATCCGCCGGGCACAGGAAATCGAAGTCATTCAGGACGTCACCACGTGGCAGGGGAACGTCATAGCATCGGTGAATTCGGACGCAGTACATCTCGATATGACGATTCCAGGCTGGGGCGCCCACGTCGTCGAGATTCAGTACGAGCCGGGCAACTACACGTTCGAGAACGTCTCGATCGAAGAGGACAGAGATGGTGCGACGGTTCGCTGGAGAGATGTCGACGTATTGTCCAGTGCCGTCGACTACCGCGAAGAAGGCAAGGGCGAGTGGTTGCGAAAGGACGGGACCAGGCGGAATTGGGTCTACTCGGCTATGATCGAGACCGTCGACATCGACAGCGCGCAAGAAGTACAGTATCGGCTCATCGACATCGAATCCGACGGAGCGGAACGGTGCAGCGAGGTCTGGTCTCTGGTGGTTGTCGAGACCGACAGCATCATGGATGAATAACCGGGGCCTGTCGAACGGGCAAACGAACTGGCTTTCTGTTTCGAATAGCCAGGACTCCGTTTTGGAATCCAAATAGTGCTAATCACGGAACCTCCCTGTAGCACCTCGCCCGATCGGCCGTCACTGCCCGACAGTGAGGGTTTGTTCGATGTGCGGTTCCAGCGTCGCTTTGTCGACTTCGACGCCCAGCCCAGGTCGGTCAGGGACTGGAAGCATTCCGTCCCGTATCTCGATCGGTGAACGGAGATACTCGTTCGATGCTTCGAAACGCCTAGGTTGATGTTCCTGTATCAGGAAGTTCGGGATTGCGCTGGACAGGTGCCACGTCGCGACCATCGCGATACTCAATGAGCCACCCACGTGTGGCGCAACTGGCCGGCCGTGACTGTCCACGAACTCCGCGATGCGCATTCCCTCGGTCAATCCCGTCCGGTTAATGTCCGGCTGGGCGATATCGAACGCGTCCCGCTGGAGCCGAAGCTGGAAATCATGGGTCGTCCTGAGCGACTCGCCGAGCGCAACCGGAACATCCAGAGCACTTGCAGCCCGGGCCACGCCGTCGATTTCCTCCGGGGGGAGTGGCGCCTCGACGAACTCGACGCCGGCTGCTTCTAGCTGCCTCCCGAGGCGTATCGCCTCGTGTGCCGACTCCATCGACCAGTGGTGGTCCACGAAGAGCGCTGCACAGTCGTACTCCTGCAGTGCGGATTCGGCCGGTTCGATCTCGTTGATCTCCGTTACGTGGCCGATCTTGACGCCTTCGAAGCCCTGCTCGAGATGTTTTCGAATGTCGTGGGCCTTGCAGGTGACGTAAGCTGAGAGCTCCTCTCGTCGCCGACTGCCCAGCAGCGACGAGACCGGGACGTCCAGTAGTTTTCCCTTGAGGTCCCAGAGCGCGATATCCAGGCCCGCCATCGCGTCGATCATGAACCCCTGGTAGTGTCCCCGCACGTTCATCGACCGATACATCCGGTCCCACAGGCCCTCTACCTCCTGTGGGTTCTCACCAAGCAACATGGGGCCGAGCAGCGTTTCGACGAGGGTCGCAGGGACTTCGGGCGCGACCGGTGCCTGTATCTCGCCCCACCCGGTGACGCCAGAGGCGGTCGTGACCGCTATCAGTACCTGCTCGAACTTGCTCGAGTAGACACAGATGTCGGTCGGGTAGTAGTCGGTCCCTGGGTAGTACGACGGCCCGTCTTCCTTCGTGCCGATCTTGACAACGTGACACTCGATCGATTCGATGGAGTGGGGATTCGAACTCACAGGAACCGATAGCGCCGGTGCCCGTATAAATTATATCCGTGAGTCGGCCAGGGTTTCAGGGTCTTCATCGGATAGACGGTCTCTTCGGCGGTGGCGTACTCCGCACGGATCCCTCGCTCGGATGTCTCTTAGAATCGAATGGCCGTCGAGGCGAATAGTTGTGTCGTCCATGGTCTCAGGTAGTTATCGTATCACCGCCTACAGATCCCACTCCTCGCGGCGCTGTTCGATCCTCTCGTCGTAGTGCTCCTGTTTCGTCGCCTCGTAGTATCGAGTCACTTCCGGGTACTCGGGGAACCGTCCCTGGTCGTCGGTCTCCCGCACCCACTCGTCCAGCACACACCTCATCTCGTCGAGGATCTCCCTCCCATCTTCCGAGTCAGCGATGTTTTCGACCTGGTGAGGATCGTCGTGGGTGTCGTACAGCTCCTCGGGCGGCTTCGTCGAGGAAAGGTACTTTGCCTGAACTGGATCCAGTTCGTTCTCTTCGTCCAGGTTTTTCATCACCCACAGATTGTCGCGGGTTGCAAGGACGTGTCTGTTCTCTCGCAACCACGACCTGCCGGGATCGTAGTTGCGGACGTAGCGGTACCTCTTCGAACGGACGGTCCGCACCCGTCCCGGAACCTCAGCGATCCGATCCACGGCGCTGAAGACGTACTGCCGACGGGCGTCGGCATCGTCACCGAGAAACACCCGTCCATGCATCGAGTCGGGGGGATCGATCCCCGCGATAGAGAGCGTCGTCGCCGTCAGATCGATGCTACTGAGGAGTCGCGAATCGGTCGTCCCAGTCTGGTAGTGTTCGGGTTCTTGATATTTGTCCGGCCACCGGATGATCAGCGGGACCCTGAGTCCGCCGTGATAGGGTTGCTGTTTGTCACGAATCATCGCCCGACCGTGATCCGACGTGAGAATTACAACGGTCTCTTCGAGCAGTCCGCGAGCTTCAAGATCGTCCAGGACGGCCCCGATCTTCCGATCGCCGGCCATGATGGTGTTGTAGTAACCGGCGAAGTCTTCCCGGACGACGGGGTGGTCCGGGAGGTACGGCGGAATTTCGGCATCGCTCGGGGTCGCCGGTTCGGGAATTCCGTCGGTGCTAGTGACCCACGGGCGGTGGACCTCTCGGAAGGCGATCTGAGCGAAAAACGGCTGGTTCTCCGCGAGGTCGGCCCAGTCGTTCGTGTCGAACGGTTCGCCCCGGTAGGTGAAGTTCCAGTCGAGTTTGCCGTCAACTTCGATCCCGACCGAGTCCGGAAATTCGGTGACGTTCGCCGTGAAGTAGCCGGCGTCTCTCAGCCAGTCCGAAACGACACGGACCCCGTCCGGGAGTGGATTGGGTCGTTCGGGCGCGTCCTGATCCTGGTGGCAGCGCTGGTGGTGTGCACCGATCGTAGTCTGGTACATCCCGGTCGCGAGCGCCGAACGACTTGGCGAGCAGGTCGGGTTCGTGCAGTAGACATCGGTGTACCGGACGCCCTCCTCGGCGAGACGGTCGATGTTCGGTGTTTCGACGGCGTCCGGACCATCGTAGCAACCGAACTCCGGCGAGACATCTTCGAGAACGAGCCAGAGTACGTTCGGACTGGCGTCAGCGGACATACCCACATACAACCAATGCTGTGATTAAATACGTGGGGGTAGGTATCGATGACGTTCGATATCAGTCCGACAGACGTTCGGTGTCGTTGATCCCGTGCCAGTCTTTACCGCTGATGATCGCTGCTTCGTGGCCGTCGTAGAGACTCTCGTGGTCGACGTCAACGAACGGGAGCGTAACTCGCATCGAAGTCCCCAGCCGACGGACATCCGACGTGTTGCGGTCGGACTGGTGGAGCGTTCGCTCGGTAAACAGGAAGAACTGTCCCGGTTCGAGTTCCATCTGAACTGCGTCATCCGGGTCGAAGTGATCCGGGTCGGCCATTTCGTCGAACGCCATCGCTTTGTCAGCATTTACATGTGGGATCTGGCGCCGGTGGGACCCGGGAATGAGGTTGACACATGAGTTCTCGGCGGTCACTTCGTCGAGTGCGATCCACGCGGAAATGTTGAGTGGCGGTTCGATGTCCCAGAATGATCCGTCCTGATGCCACGGAATCTCTGGGTCTCCCGGTTCCTTGTTCCAGAAGTGGGTTGCCCACAGTAGCAGGTCCTGCCCGTAGATCGATGCCATGCGCTGGACGATAGCTGGGTGCGTGTAGAGGTCGCACACGACATCGTGATCACGATGCCGGTCGTGCACCGGAACGCCCGACTGTGGACCATCGTCGCTGTCGAGTACGTTCCGTTCGACGTAGGATCTGATCTCCGCCATCTCGCCCGGTTCGAACGCGGTGAACGGCCCGAGATACCCGTCTCTATGAAACTGCTTGACCTGTTCCATACTGAGTCGATAGTCTCCGTCTTGCGTCACAGTCATGGGTTGTCCACGCCACAATATTTGACTAATAGATAATAAACCCATTGGAAAAATCTATTATTGGGTTTGAAGAGGGAAATAGGTTGATATTTTAAACACACAAACGAGCGGACGGTCCACGGTCGGATCGAGCACTTACCCCGTCTGCCCGGAAGTACGGAGTACCCCTACAGGAAAGCTGACGGCAACGACGCACTTATAGTATACTCGTAGTATACTGAATCCATGGCCGACAGGGAACCGTTCTCCCAGCGGATGGACCCGGAGCTGTACGAACAAGTCGAACGGCGTTCAGACGAACTCGGGCGGACGAAGGCATCGGTATTCGATGAGATGATGCGCGAGTGGCTCGATCGAGAGGCTTCAGTACTGGAAGAAATAGAGACGATCAAACGGGGTCAGGCAGCGATTCTGCGGCGCTTGGACGCGACGGAAAACGAGAGTCGGGCGAGAGAGCGATCAGAGAGGTTGAGCGAACCAACGCCCCGGCAGGATGGCCGGGACGGCCCGATGGTCGAACGGCTAGCGGAATACGACCCAGGACTTCCGGAGGAGTTCACTCTCTCGAAGGCAGCGCTCCGGGAGGTTCCGAGGTACGTCGACGACGAGGGGTTCGAAATAGATCCCGCACACCTCGACATCGACAGGTACCCGAAACCGGTCCGGGTCAAACAATGCCTTCCCGTCGCAGTGTTGCGATACGAGAACGAGGAGACCGTCACTCGTGAGGAGATTCACGAAACAATCAAGCGTATACTCGGGACCGAACGGTACGCGGACAGGTACTACTCCAACGTGGTGGCCCATCTCCAAGAACTCCCTCGCAATGGAAACGAAGAATATAGTCTGACGGGATAGCTCCCCGGCGGTAGAGCCGTTCACTCGGCGGCCATCGTCTCGATGGTTCCGCGTGCCAGCACTGCGTTCCACTCGACTATCGACCGCACCATCCCGACGAATCCGGATCGGTCGCTCGGTGCGCCTATGCTTCTAGTCGTCGATTCAGCCAGGGATGCTCCCGTCCCTTCTGCCGTCGCTACGGGGGTTCCGTCTCGGTACAGCGTGACACCAGCGTCCTTCTCGAACACCCAGGCGATCTGGATCCAGCTGTCACTCCCCGGCGAGAAGCCACTATCGGAGAGATCAATTGTGTCATCATATTCCGTCCGGAGCCGCAACTCCAGCGCGTCCGTATCGTCATCGTACCAGAGCCGATGGGTCCCAGCGTCGTCGCTCCCAATCAGTTGGTCCCTGCCGTCGTCTTCCAGACGGATGGCCACGACCTGTGAGAAGCGACTGGCCCCACTCAGATGGGTGGCTGGCGTCTCGACGCAATCGCCCTCGTCGAACTCGAGGCACGCACCGTCCCGATCCCCGTCAGTCCCCGATTCGACTGTCTCCCAGGTGGCGCCGTCGATACTGCCGTCGAGACTGTCTTTGCCGACGGCACCGACAGTCGTACCGCTCCCCTCGTCTAGGGGATAGCGTGTCATGCCGATATCGTCACGTGCCGGCGGTACGTCGGTCTCTCCAGCGCCACCCTCAACCCGGTAGGTTACGCCGGGCTCGATCGGGAGCCGCAGCGCCATCGTCAGCGGATCGCTCGCTGTCGGGACCTCCGCTCCGTCGTCATCGACGACCCGCAGAGCTTCGGTGTTCCACCCGGAATGGGCCGTCTCGATGGTGGTCTGGTCGTCGCTGCCGGGCCAGTGAAACGTCGTGCTCTGCCCGGGTGTTGCGACAGGGTAAACGACCGCCTCCGTCTCGTTTTTTGACGGAGATTCGGGTTCTGGCGCGGCCGGGAACGTTTCGACGAGGGCCCGCTGGCCGTCCCCCCAGATCGGCCGATCATCGTGATCCGGTGACCGCTCGACGACGACGCCCGACTCGCCCACGAACACGGGAGCTTTGCTGGTCGGCATCGGGAGGCCTTCGAGTTCTCGTCCGCCCTCGAATCGGTTCCCCGTCTCGGCGTGCATCCACTCCCCTTCGGGAAGATAGACTCGGTGGCGATCTGCTGGCAGGTAGTCGAATTCCTCGATGTTTTCAGGATACATGGGCGGCGCCGCTAGGAGACTCTCGCCGACCAGCCATTCAGGGGTCCGACGTGGCCCGGCGAGGTTGTACGTCGCCTCGTCGTCGGGGTAGGCGACCGGCAGCGGCGTGCATGTATAAGGATACCCGGTTTCGTGGCTCCGCCAGGCCGCGTCGTAGATGTACGGCGTGAGCCCCAGTCGGAAATCGATCAGCTTTTTCAATACCGCTGTGCTGGCGTCGTCCCACTCCTGTCGCCAAGGGGAGTCACTGACCGCGATACCTGCAGTGACGGCCTGTAACCACCCGTGTCGGAGCGATCCGCGCGCGTCGTCCATAGAATTGTATCCGATCGTGTCGGTGAAGTTGTTGGGCACGGCGGAGGCCCCATATGCCGTGAAGTTGCGTGCGACCCGATCCATGTTTTCCACGTCCAATATATCGTTCGCCCGGTGGAGGGTTCCCGGCATCGACCAGGCACCACAGCGCGCCATCGAAAGGTCACCAGTCTCGGCGATCATTCGCATCGGTCGGTTGTAAATGTCGATCTTCGGGTGTAGATGACCGGTGTCTTCTTTGATTCCGTCGACATCCCACCCTTCGTAACGGTCCAGATACCACTTGGCAGCTCCTTCTTTCTCACCGTCAAGGAGATAGTTCGGCCCTGCGGGCTGCCAGGTCTTCCTGCTCAGAAAAGAAGTTCCGTCCCGAGTCTCAAGCTCATAGTTTTTTTCGAGTAATTCGTCCGTGTAGGGGCCCTTATCGTATTCCTCTGTGTCCTCGGCGACGAACGACGTCCGCAAGCCGATCATCCAGTCGATGTCGCGGTCGTCTAGGAACTCTCGGAACCCGTCGGGGTCGGGCCAGTCAGTTTGGTGGAACCGGCCGAAACTGGTCGACGTTCCTCGCTTTTCCCAGAAGCCCGAGCCGGTCACTGCCCACTCAAAGGGGTAGCCATGGTTGCGCCAGTTGCGAATCGCTTTGGTGGTCGTTTTCTGGTCCGCCTCCCACCTGAGCAGATCCCACGTCTCGAAACCCAAGTCGAACAGGTCGGGCTTCGGTTCGACGCCCGGGAAGCCTTCACGTATGCGCGCTTGTTTGTACTCCCAGTAAACGTCTTGGAGCGACCCGAGGAAGAAGTAGGTGGAGACCTCATCGGCGACCTCATCTGGTGCAAGCGAGTAGGCGTCCTCGGTGAGTTCGACAGTGGTGGTGTACGGCCAGAAAATCACTCCCCCGAAGCGATGTCGTGGGAACACCGAAAAAGTCGAGTAGAACCGGACCCCACCGGCACTCCCCCAATTTTCCGGATGGTCCTTTTCGGCGGTGATATCGAGTCGCTCGCCGGCCATGTTGGCATCTTCGGTGTTGTGTGCCTCGTCACCGAGTCCGAACGATGGCGTCATCCCGTCAAGTTGCAGTTCGACGGGGCTCGGATCCTCGGGCGTGACGGTGACCTGAACGGTGGTTTCATTCAAGACAAATGTCACAATAGCAGTGTGGCCACCCGCACTCGTCACGCTGAACCGAACGTTTTCCTCGTCAGAGTCCGAGCGCAGTTCGGTCTCCGTGATCGGCTCGCCGTCCAGCGCGAGTCCATGGTCATCGTGAGCGGCGATATCCGGATCATCCCGGCGCGTAAAGCCGAACCTGAACCCATCGCTGTCGACTGTCAGGTCGTAGTCAGCAGTTTCGAACCGGAAGTCCGCATCTCGTGTCGTGGTCATGAATGGACTGTGGTCCCCAGTTGGCTTCTTCAATGATAAAATCCTATGTTGGGAATAATTGTTTCTTTTACTGGTATGTTTAGTACAATAACACACAAACGAAGTGGAGGCTGCCAGTTCTCTGTCGGGCGGGTCATCGCATGCTACGGAACCGCGGCTGACTCGTATTAACGCTCGTGAAGGACGGTTATCTCAGGCCCCGATCTGCTGCTCGCCGAGGATTGACTGTAAGTCCCCCACTCGTCACCTGTGATCCAGAAACACTGGAACTCGTCCGAGTCGATTACCGGATCGACGCTGAATCCGTGGTTGTTGACTTCGTCGTTGCGATCAGTGAGGTCGAACCTGTAACCGCAGAGCGCTTCGTACACCGACCAGTTCGCCATCGCCCGCGAGTAGTGGTTGCCACACTCGAATTCGTTCCAGGGGTTTCGCCGTACCCCGTCGTGCCGGTCACGGATCGCCTTGACGATTGTCAGTCCTTCGTCGACCAGTCCCTGGTAGATCATGTGTGCCGCCGCCTGGTATTCGTACCCAGTCATCACCTCCTCGCTATACGGGAACGGAATCTCTGGCTGGCCACCACGCGGCCAACTGCACATGAGGAGGCCGGCATCGTCGTTGAGTGCGTAGGTCCGATTAGTGTTGTGGTGGGCGGAGAAGTCCTCAATGAAATTGTGTTCGAATAGCGAGTCGAGCGAACTGCGGACCCGCTCGTCAGGCAGGAGTTCGCCGAGTCCGAGCATCTGCGCATTCCACTGACCGACGACCTGGTCGATGAGACATCCCTCTCCGTACTGGTCCCGGTATGCGTCAGGGTCGTCCAGTGCCTGCTGGTAGTACTCACCGTTCCAGCAGGCCTCGTCGAGCGCATCGCGCCCGCGCTGAAAGACTGCTTCGAACCGGTCGGCAGCGGCCTCGTCACCGATGGCCTGTGCCATTTCCACGCCCGCGCGCAACGCGCCGAGATACCATGTCCCGACCATCGTGTTCGGGCCGTGGAACTCGACGTCGTAGGTGTTGTGCTGTGCCTCGGTCATCACGCCGTCCTCGTCCGGATCCCATTCCTCGAAGGCGAACTCGAGGCTGCGCCTTGCCGCCGGCCATAGATCTTCGAGGAAGTCGTCGTCGCCGCTGTAGATCCACTCGCGGTACAATCGCATCACCGTTCCCATCTGGCCGTCGGCCGCCGGGCGATTGTGGCGGTCACTGTAGACGAGCGATGTCCCCGGCGGGAGGCCGACGCGAAACGGCATGAATCCGTCGTCGTCCAGACGCTCCTCGTAGTCGATGCGGCGCATTTCGCGTTCCAGGGAAGGGAACAGTCGGGCCAGCGACTGGGCGTAGTTCCAGACGTGAGTACAACTACCCGCACAGCAACCCTGCTGTTCGGCACACCCCTCGTAGCCGTAGAACCGCCCGTCGGCCAGCCACATGCAGGTAGTCGATCGGGCGACCGAGAGCTGACTGGAGACGGCGTCGAGGACGTGGGTCGGGACCGTTGAGTCGAAGAACGCGTCCCGGAAGGTGTAGGTTCGCTCGCGCAGGCGGTCGAACTCGTCGGTAACGTACTTGGCGACGTCCCAGGCGCCGTCGAACTGCGTTGCGTAGTGGTTCTGGATCGTCTCCCCGCCGTCACCGTAGCCTTCGCCGTCGCAGCAGCCGTTCTGGTCGTCGCCGAAGACATCGTTCCACTGGTAGGGGCGGGTCGGGACGTACCAGGTGAGGAGGTAGGTGAGCGTCCGGGACTTACCGGGAGCGAGTTCGAAGGCGGCGCCGAGCGACCCCACATCGGTAGTGGCGTTGTCGGAGGGTTCGTCGTAGCTGTTGGAGTCGAGGCGACCGTCGTCGCGGAAGTCGTCCCAGAAGCGCCGGTGGTTGTTCCACCAGTCCTCGCGGGACCAGGCGGTCTTGTGTGTCAACTCGTCGTCGTCAACGTCGAGTAGCGTGAGGCTCAGTTCGCCGTACCGCTTTTGCTCGGGTTCGTAGGCTTCGGTAGTGTAGTGGATACCGTCGAGGCCGTCGCCAGAGCGGAGTGTGTTGCGGTTCTTGCCGAGGTCGGGGTGTTCCAGTAGGGGCTCGAGCTGGTCGTCGCCGAGGTAGCCGGTTACGTTGGGTAGCGAGCCGACGATGCTCACGTCGATGGGGTCGGTGGTGGGGTTTTCGACGGTGTACTCTAGGACGGCACAGGGGATGCCGGAGTCTTCTGGTTCGAGAGGGATGAATGGTGTGTAGGATTCGAGAGATGCGCGGACGGGGAGTTCGTCGTCGTGGAAGTCAAGTTCGGCGATCGGATACTCGCCGGAGAAGGTAACATCGTCGAGTCGGGGGAGTCCGGCGGCGGTCGTCGGTGGTACGCCGTACCAGTGGGTGTAGGGGGTGGTGTGCTGGGCTTCGAGGACGCGGGTGATGGGGTCGTCGCCGGGGCGGGCGCAGCGGATCGCGAAGTAGGAGTACGGGAGCTCAAGGCCCTTGCCGGGGTGGTTGAAGATTTCCCAGTCTCGGAGTTGGCCGCGGACACCGAGCGAGACGTTCCCGGTACCGATGCCGCCTAGGGGGAACGCGACGGCGCTCGCCTCGCGATCGAACTGCCTGACGTCAGTCGAATCGTACAGCTCTTCGACCGAATACGGCGAATCCATGCATGGCGGACGATCTTCTCAAATAATAAATTTACTCTTTCCGCCCGCTCCTACTTTGAGAGTCCTTTGTGCCAGCGAGCGGCCGGCTAGCTCCACAGCTCATTGGTTGCTAGACCGAAGTAGCCGATGACGTTAGAGGACGACGCTGTGCGTGGTGGGGCTCCAGAAATCAGCGTACGGTCTCGTTCCGAACGCACAGACAAGACACTCGAGGTGGGCAACTCGTCAGCCCTCCACACGCGGGATTCGACGACACTGAAGACGCGCGCCGAACTGACGAACAGCGAAGAAACCAAAATTCAACGACCGACTGGTCCACTACACGCCACGGCGAGCACGAGGACACGCGAACGAGTACTGATCGTCGTCAGAGTTAGATGAGACGTTTGCTTCAACGCACTGACCATCCCACGTCCGGAACATAGCTGTCCCCGTCAATGATCGAGTGCGCTACTCAACTCCTCAACGACCCCGTGGTGGGATTCGGCGACCGAGCGCGTTTCGCCAGGGTCGGACTCCCGGTCGAACAGGACCGGGTCGCGCCACTCGCCATGCAGGTCGTCGCCGAAGTCGAACCCTGACACGAGTGTGAATCGGCCGTCGGTCGTCAGTTGCCAGTCGTCCAGCGCAGAGGTGGCGATCTCGCGGGGCGGGTGGCCCTTCGAGAGCACGCCCCGGAGCGACCGGGAGTCTAGTCCCTCACGAGAAAGTCCCGCGTCTTCGAGTGTCGTGGCGTGGAGGTCCAGCAAATTCACCGGCGTCTCGACTGGGGCCTGCGTCCGGACGGCCAGCCCGGCGATGACGAGGGGGGTCCCTCAAGGAACCATGGTAGGGAACCGATTTCCGCCACCGTCCGTGGTCACCGAGCATCTCGCCGTGGTCGGCGGCGAAGACGGTCACGGTGTCGTCCAGTTCCCCGCGCTCGCGCAGTCTGTCGCGGAACCGACCGGCCCACCGGTCGATGTTCTCGATCATCGCGGCATAGTTGCGCCGTACCTCTTGGTGCGTCTCCGAATCGATGTCGATATCCGGATTGACCGGCTCAGAGAACGTCACATCGGGATCGCGGTACCAGCCGTGCATCTCCTCGGTCACGTCCCACGGCTGGTGTGGCCCGGCGGAGTTCACCTGGAGGAACCACGGTCGCTCTGGTGGCGCGTCCGCCAGCAGATCGAGTCCCTGCCGGCCGATCCAGTTGTCACAGTACGCCTCGTCGGGCAGCTGGGTTGGGAACGTCGCCGGTCAATCCGTCTCGACTCGACGAGTGTAGTCCTCGACGTGTGTTTCGAGGTGTCCTTCCGATTTGAGGTAGTCCGCATACGGATCCCTGGGTTGCAGCTGCCCCGACGCCAGTGCGGCCCGCCACTCGCTGACCCAGTCGAGGTGCCCCTCATGTTTGGCCGGGTTGGTGACGGTGATGAGCGCGAGCACCGAATCGTACTTGCCGGCGTTGTCGATGCCGGGGGCGAACCCCCACTCTTCGAGGCGGTGCTGTCCGTCGGTACCCCAGTCGTAGGAAGCCTTGTGGAAGTCGAACTTCCCACAGCCCATGACGTGATACCCTGGCTCATAGCGCAGCCGTTCGTAGAGCGTGGTCGCCGACAGCGGCGGGTCAGCACCGTTTCCGGCTACGGGAGCGCAGTCGTACGCCAATCCCGTGGCGAGCGATGCCCGGCACGACGCACAAAGCGGCGACGGACAGACGGCGTCCTCAAAACGGACGCCACGGTCGACGAGGGCGTCGACGTTCGGAGTCCGAACTGGATGGTCGGTACCCCCGAGCCATCCCGGACGGTGCTGGTCTGTAATGATTCAGAGGACGTTTGGTCGTTCGTCAGATACAATTGCATTTCCCATCAAACAGATCAACTTTTTGGCGTGGTTTGGGACGTCGACGACTCGCGAGCTACCGTGAACCGTCGTATGTTGCAATCGCCGCTCTGCGGGTGCCTCTGACCGGGTTGAATTGAACCGCCCCCTATCAGGAAGAGTTATGTGTGGCGTACCTCTCCGTGTGTCCATGCCTGCCTCAGCAGACGACGACCCGAACGTCGTCCTGTTCATGGTCGATCAGTTGTCAGCGCGGTGGCTGGAGGAGCCAGCGATCGACGCCATTCCGACGCCGAACATCGACCAGTTGCGGTCCCAAGGTGTCACCTTCACCAATGCTATTCCGAGCAACCCCCTCTGTACCCCAGCACGGGCGACGATTTCGACGGGACTGACGACCCGGGGACACGGCGTGTTGCAGAATGGGTATCGACTCGACCCCGAACTCCCGACGTTCATGCGGATCCTGCAGAACGCGGGGTGGCGAACTGGCGTGTCGGGGAAAGTCCATCATGTGCCACACTACGAGAGTGCCTACCCGAACTACGAGCAGTACGGGTTCGACATTACACACGTCACCGAGGATTCCCGCGTCGGCGAGTGGCTCGACTGGATTCGTGAGGAACACCCCGACCATTTCGAGGATGTCCTCGCAACGATCTGGGACACGGACGTTCCAGCACTTCATCAGTACGGCCCCAACGACGAGGATCTCGCCTCCCGCATCGAGTCGATCCACGATGCGTACGAGTGGGTGACCGAGGAGTTCCCCGAAAATACGCAGCTGGCACATACGCTCCCGTTCCCGAAGGAACTCTCCCAGACGGAGTGGATCACCCGCCACGGCGAAGCGTTCATCCGCGAGACCGATCCCGATCAGCCGTTTTTCGCACAGATCAGCTACGTCCAACCGCACAGTCCCTCCGAACCGCCCGGCGAGTACATGGCCGACGTCGATACCGGGAAGATTCCCGAACCATGCCCGGTCGAATGGATCGACGATCCAGCGGCACCCGACTGGTTTGCGGAGACGGAAGGTGCCAGGACGAGTATTCCGGAGGACTGGCGGCAGCGCCGCCAGTATTTCTTCGCGGACGTCGTCCATCTGGACGAACAGCTCGGTCGCGTGCTCGACACGCTCGAAGAGACCGGTCGGCTTGAGAACACCTACGTCCTGTTTCTCTCGGACCACGGCGAATTGCTGTTGGACCACGGATTCACTGGGAAGAACGAACGCCATTACGACGCATGCATCCGGGTCCCCCTGACGATCGCTGGCCCAGGGCTGGAGGAAGGAATCGAGTGTGACGAGCTCGTCCAGTTCGAGGACATCTTCCCCACGATTCTCGACATGGCGGGCATGTCACCACCCGAACCGACCGTGATGGGTTCGTTCCTCGAGGACCAACCCGACTACCTTCCCGGAGGTTCGCTGCTTCCGTTCTGCCGTGGAGAATCGCCCGACGAGTGGCGGACTGAAGCCTACATCGAGAGCTACAACAATATCGACTCGGTTTCGCCGCGATACTGGCCGCGGACGATCCGAACGAAGGAGTTCAGATACACGTGGTATCCCCGCGACAGCGGCGAGCAACTTTTCAAGATCACCGAAGATCCGGACGAGCAGGCGAACTTAGTCGACGATTCTGAGTTTGAGGACGTTCGAAGTGAACTCCACGACCGCCTTCTCAAGCACGTGGTACTACAGGACTATCCTCATCCACCACGTGACCGGTTTGTCTATGGCGTGCACTGAGCCCGAACGCAAACAGATCTCCTACGAGCAGTCTGGTGTACACGATCGGCAGGGACGAGGTCAAAGAACGCACTGAAAACACCGGGGAGTTCATCAACCTCGCCGTCAAGGAGAACAGCGAGACGTATACCTGATTGCACCGAAAGAAAAATACAATAACCTGGGACTTTCGCCGGAGCGCGGGTGTCGACGCACTGTACGTGGCTGGGCGAGGAACTCGTCCAAATATCCGAGGGGCGCGTCAGGAAGGATATCGACGCCCAAAGCCATCCCACGAGGATCGAGCACATGATTACCAACCTCGACGCCCTCTTCGTTTCGCACTACACTGGTGACCGCGTGTCGATTCCACTTGACGGTCCCCTCCGAGACGGCACTGGATCTCATGATAGGGGGAACTGAACTTCCTCGAATGGACTGGTGTCACAGGTTGGCTGAAGTGGGCGATCAGGTGAACGCCCGCATCGAAGCCACCCGGTCGCCCCGGGGGGCAGAGATACCCGTCGCAGTGAACGCGGGTCGAGTGGGCGCAATAACGTCTCGCCGGCCGTCGACGTCCAGCATCTTTGAGCGCGTCATAAAAAACTCTCACGGAATGCGTTCAGCCGCTATCTGACGGTTTGACCGACGAGTAGCCCGGTCAAAAGTGATGGGTACTTAATTAAAACGTCTGGACAGTAACTATATAAAATTTCTATGATATTTTCACCCCGGCCAGTCACCCCAGTAACAGCACGGATTCGATCCGACGGAAAGCGGGTCGGGAATGCGTCGGAGTACACGTCAGGTACACCCGGGAATGCAATTGCGGGGCAATCATCCAATAGAATAGCCACCGGTCCGAAAGGGGGCGGTCGGTTTCGATCCCGCGCCGGGCGGGGTTACTCGTCGAACGAGCGGTTCTCCCAGCCCTCGGCGAAGAGATTCATAATGTCGACGTCCTCGCTGCCCTCGGTGTACTCGTGGGCCGTGAGCGCGTCGTGGTCGAGTTCGATCCCCAGGCCCGGTCCGTCGGGGACCTCAACCGTTCCGTTCTCTATGGTCAGGGGGTCTTCGAGCAACCGCCCCGCCCAGTCGGGGTGCGCGTAGTCCTCGAACACCTCTTGAATGAGGAAGTTCGGCGTGCTCACGTCGACGTGGGCACAGACGGCGGTGGAGACGGGACCGTTCGCGTTGTGCGGCGCGAAACTCATGTACTCTTCTTCGGCGATAGCGGCGATTTTCTTCCCGCCGGTGACCCCGCCATTGTAGATGAGGTCGGGTTGGACGATGTCGACGCCCGTCTCGATCAGGTCCGAGTTGACGCCGCGCTCGGGCGACCGGTCGACTGCGATTGGGACCCGGGAGTGCTCGGCGACCTTTCGCAACGCGTTGTGGTTATCCCCGGGGACGGGTTGTTCGAACCACGTCGGATCGAACTCCCGCAGGCGGTCGGCGATCTCTATGGCCATCCCGGGCGTGAACCGGTAGTGGGCCTCGATCATGATCTCGATGTCAGGACCGACCGCCTCGCGGACTGCGCGGACGATGTCCATCGAGTGGTCGAGGTCCGGTCGACGCATTCGCTGCCAGGCGGTGCCGAAGGGATCGAACTTCAGTGCCTCGTACCCATCGGCGACGACACGCTCTGCTGCCTCGGCGAACGCTTCGGGATTGCCGTCGGTGCCAGTGTACCAGCCGTTGGCGTAGGCCGGGAGTTCGTCACCGTGGACTTTCCCGCCGAGGAGTTCGTACAGCGGGGAGTCGAAGTACTTCGCTTTGATGTCCCAGCACGCAGTGTCCATCGCCGAGATGACCGCCATCTTGACCATGTGGGGCATCATCCCACCGCGGTCGCGGTACATCCGGAGGTAGAGCTGTTCAGTGTCGAAGGGATCCTTTCCGATGTAGTACTTTGCTTCTTCCCGGATCGCGGCGGCAATAGTGAAGGCGTTTCGCGGGAGCGTTGCCTCTCCGATACCCGTGATACCGGCGTCCGTGTGTACCTCGACGAACGCCCACGGTTTCCAGGGATTCTCCACGAGATGAACATCTACGTCTTGTATCTCAAGATCCGACATGCATCTCCCGAGTCTCGGACCGAGAATATAATTCTTCTCCCGCGTCGGGGGAAGTTCTAATACCCTCGATCTCGATGTCGGACTATGGATCCAGACCAAGTCATAGAGTCAGATCTGACGGTCGTCGGCGGCGGGATTGCGGGCATATGCGCTGCCGTGGAAGCTGCGAGGCTCGGTCTCGACACAGCGCTCGTCAACGACCGACCGGTCCTGGGTGGGTGCTCGTCGAGTGAGATCCGCGTGTGGATCAACGGTGCCACCGGAGGCGCCCACAACCGTTACGTCCGGGAAGGCGGGATCGTCGAGGAAATGACTCTCGAGAACAAGGCCCGCAATCCCGACGGGAACGCCGACCTCTGGGACACGGTGCTTCACGATCTCGCCGGGGCCGAGGAGAACCTCGACGTGCACCTCAACCTTCTCGTCGATCAGATGGGGACCGACGGCGGTCGCGTCGAGTGGGTCGGCGGCACCCAGAACATGAGCGAGCGTACCTTCAGGTTCGAGAGTCCGTTGTTCGTCGACGCAACGGGTGACGGAGTGATAGCCAAACGGACCGGGGCCGAATGGCGCCAGGGGCGCGAAGCGGCCAGCGTATACGACGAAGTCGCCGCGCCCGAGGAGGCCGACACCAGGACTCTGGGGAGTTCGATCATGTTCTACTCCGAGCGGGCGGATGAACCCGTGGAGTATACGCCACCCGACTTTGCCAAGGATTTCAAAGATAACCCGCCGGAGATCCTCGCGAAGCGAGCGGCCGCCGACGACCGCCGGTGTCTCTACTGGTGGATCGAGTATGGCGGACAGGAGGAGTTAGACCCCATCAGCGACAACGAGGAGATCCGTGACGAACTGTGGGCGATGGTGTACGGCGCCTGGGACTATATCAAAAACAGCGGGGAGTTTCCCGAAGAAGAGGTCGCTGACCTCAAGCTGGAGTGGACTGGGAAAATCCCAGGCAAACGCGAGTCCCGGCGGTTCGTCGGCGATTACGTCTTGAACGAGAACGACCTGGTCGAACAGCGCCGGTTCGACGACACCGTAGGCCACGGCGGGTGGTCGATAGATCTTCACCCGCCCTCGGGGTTTTACGACGACCAAGGCCGGGGGTCCGAACACTGGCATCTCGACGGGCCCTACCGGATCCCCTACCGAACGCTCTATCCGAAAGGGAGCGAGAATCTATTTCTGGCCGGACGCCACGTCAGCGCGAGCCACGTCGCGTTCGGATCCCTCCGCGTCCAGAAGACACTCGGAACTCTCGGTCAAGCCGTTGGGACGGCGGCCGCGCTCGCCCTCGAACACGACGCCGCGCCCGGTGATGTGGGCGAGGAACACACCGACACCCTCCAGCAGACCCTTTTGCGCGAGGACCAGTGGGTTGTCGGTCAGGCCAACGAAGACCCCGCCGACCACGCGCCCGAAGCGACGGTTCGAGCGTCCTCCACTCACCCCGCTTCCGTGCGCGACCCCGACACCGAAGTCGCGCTCGACTCGCCGATCGGGATGCACTTCTCGACCGACGAACCCGTCGAATCGGTCGAACTCCTGCTGGAGGCCGACACCGACGCGGACCTATCGGTTGAGGTGTACGACGAGGAACGTCCGGAAAACTACGTTCCGCACGAACGGCGGGCAGCGGTGGAGGTGAGCGTGCCCTCGGGCGGGCCGCAGTGGGTCGAGATCCCATTCGGGGTCAACCCTGGAGACGGTCAGGGAGTGTATGTGGTTCTCGAAGGGAGCGACGCGGTGACGCTCCACGCACGAGAGCGGGAACTCACCGGCGTGGTCGCTAGCCGAGCGTCCGACGGGCACGATCACACACTGGTTCCCGAAGCACACACCCGACAGACCAGGTGGCCCCCGACAGATTGGGTTCCGTGTTTTGACATGTCCCCGGACCCCGGTCTCTACGCGCCCGAATCGGTGGTCGACGGATACGCACGCCCGTACGGCCTTCCGCATGGGTGGTGTTCGGAACCGTTCGATACCGGTCAGGCAGAACCCACAGAGGACGCCTGGGTCGAACTCGCGTGGGACGAGCCCCGGACGCTGGCCGCGGTTCAACTCGCGTTCAACACGCGTCTGACTGAAAACTACAATCCGCTGACCCCGATGCCGGAGACGGAGGTCCCCGAGGTGGTTCGGGATTACCGGGTCGAGTACGAGGGGTCGGACGGGTGGGTGCCACTGACGACGGTGACTGGTAACTACCAGCGGTTCCGGCGACACACCTTCGATCCGGTCGAAATTGAGCGCCTTCGAGTCTCAGTTGAGGCGACCAACGGAGTCCCATGGGCCGAGATCTTCGAAATCAGGGCATACGGGCCCGATCAGTGGCCGCCGCTCCGTCCGGTCTGATGTGGGCGCCCGCGTTTGTGATTTCGCTCGCGGAATCCAGTTGACTGCTCCGGCGAGTAGCCGCTTCGTCTCCCGAGAACCCTTTGCCTTCATCGTCGCACTGTGGGTTTGCCTCTCACAAACTGATGCTAGCGATATCTCCTGCCACTGAACCCGATTTTCCCTCGTTTCAGCCATAGATTACAATATTAGTTATGTAATTTAAGCGGTGCAGATTCCACGATAGGTGTTTGCTATTACCAAACTATGTGACGATTGGGCCACGTTTCCTCTGCGAGGTTGACCGTCCGATCCGACAGTTTCTCCACTCGTCGCTCGCAGTTGGCTCATCAACTCCTTTCTGCAACTCTGCAGGCAAGCGATCTACCGGGGTTCACGACGATAGTCTCCGCCCCATGTTTGTGCTGAACAAACATTCTGTGGTGTGAATCCTCCGAACGAGCAGGACCGGAAACTGGTGTCTACTGGTCGTTCGACTTTCCACCACGCCCCCAGACCCGTCGATACCGACGGAGTTGCGCGGAAGCATGAACCGATATTTGGTGACGTCGCGATCGACTATTGATTGTGAAGGAGCATTTTCCGGCAGAATCAATCTTCCGACGGACCCCGACCGAAGAGGCGCGGTTCGGACGACCGACCACGTTCAGTCAGTCGAGCGTCATTGCCGACTGGTCGACGTCAATGTTCGGGAGGACGTACTTTTCGTAGTACTCGTAGAACAGGTCGTCATAGGTTTCGTCGAAAGTGTTTTCGGGCGCCCGACAGTGAGCCGACTGGATTAGTCCGCGTTCGGCGAGGATCCGCTTGTCCCACTGTATCCCAACTTTAGTCAACTGATTGAGAACGGCGACGAGGTCGCTGTGGAGGTTAACCGCAGCGCTTCGATTTCCGGCGTGGTAGTGGTCGTGGATCTGCAGGTAAATATCGTACATCGCTGAGGCCGGCATAACGCCGACTGCACCCCGGTCGTAGCCCTCTATCATCTCGTAGCCAGCCCGGCCGACGAAAACTTTGGCTCCGCCATTTGTCCGATCGTGGAGTGTATCGATGAAGGTACCTGGCGGATTACACTCGATTTTGAAGTAATCGACGTTCTCGACCTCGTTGTACAGTCGGGCGAAAAAATCTGGTGAGAGTGTCACCCCGGTCGACCCGGGCGCGTACTGGACCATCACTGGAATCGAAACGGATTTAGCGACCCGCTTGACGTGGTCGTAAATCTCGTCAGTCGGTGGGTCCCGGATATACGGCGGGAGGAGCATCATCGCGTCCGCCCCGATCTCCTCTATCTGTTCGGCCTCTTGGAGCGCTACCTCAGTCGACTGTGCGGTGACAGAGACTACCGATGGGACCCCGCCGCGGTCACAGGCGTCAACGACGATCCGTGTCATTTTCTCGCGTTCGGACTCCGTGAGCTTGTAAAACTCGCTCGCAAAACCAAATAGAGCGAGGGCGTGGCAGCCGCCGTCGACGAGCGAATCGGCGAGCGACTCAAGTCCGGCGTAGTCTACCTCTCCCTCCGGTGTGAATGGAGTATCGACTATCGGGCAGATACCTTGGAGTTCTGGTTGGGTCATGCAGTGTAGTCAGTGGCAATTCTTTCTTATATTATTAATATCTTTGGGTGAGGAAGTCCCACGGTCGAACCGTCGCCCGGGTTGATGCCGTTGGGGGTCAGTCGGTACTCGGCGGCGATTTTTGTTCAACGGATCCCCAGGTCTTCACTATCGCTCGTTCCGGGTCCGAGAGCCGGTCGAGTAGGTTTTCGGACGGCTCGTATCCTCGTCGCGAGACCCCCCAAGACGGCCCGTATCGGAAAACCGAGAACCGTCGTTTGCCGGGGGTGGTCCGTGTAGCGGAACCGTGCATGACCGAATCGACGAACAACAGTGCGTCGCCAGCTTCCAGGTAAATCTCTTCCGCACCAGGCACAGTTTCAAGCGTGTTCCCCCTAACCTCTTCGAGAAAGGGCGGTTCGAAGTTCTGTTTGTGGCTCCCGGGCACGGCCATCGTTGCCCCGTCACCCGAACCGATATCGTCGAGCGCGACCAGGACGTTGATTTGTCCGCAGTGGAACCCGCCATCGTGATACCGAAACTGCGTGCGTTTCGTACGGGTGTGTCCGCCGCTGTGAATGTCAGTTCCCTCCCCCTCTGGAGTGGCCTGATAGAAGTTCTCGTCGATGTACACAGGACCGTGATTGGTGTCGAAATCGTCTTGATTGCCGACGAAGCGTTTGACGTATTCGATCCAGGCCGGGTGAGCGATCAGCGTCTCGAACGGTTGGAGTTCGTATATCTGCTGGAGTTGGATCGAGTCTCCGACGACGCCGGTCTCGGCGCGACGCTGAACGTGACCGTGCCACTCACCCGGCTTGAGCGGTAAGATCGCGTCGACGGCGTCGTTGAGTGTGGTGACCATTTCCTCGCTCAGGGCATCTTCCAGAACCAGATACCCGCGGAGATCGAAGAGGTAATCGTCCCTGTCCGTCGGTACGTCGGGTATTGTAGTTTCTACCGTGTCGGACATCCTCGGCAGATCGGTTCATTACGTATTCAATCTTTTGCCCGACTTCCGAGTGATCCCCAGCGGTTAAATGGCCACTTCACCAGAACTGTGGTATGAGACACGTAGCAGTCACGGGAGCGGGCGGTGCCGTGGGACGCGAGACACTCGACGCGCTCGACGAATATTCGGTCCGACCGATCACTCACCGGGATCACGAGGACATCGACAGTATCGTTCTAGAACTCGAGGACGAGGCTGCACTCGTCGAGGCGTTCGAGGGCTGTGACGTGGTCGTCCATCTCGCGGCTGACGCCTCCGTGACGGCGTCTTGGGAAAGCGCTCGGGACGTTAACATCCACGGGACGTACAACGTATTTGAAGCCGCCAGGAAGGCCGGGATCGAGCGAGTCGTCTTCGGAAGTAGCAATCATGTGACCCACATGTACAACATGAGCGACCCAGCCGACCCCGGGACGACTGAACCCGACCCCGAGGTCGTCTCCCCCGAGGACCCATTCCGGCCATCGTCGTACTACGGGGTGAGTAAACTCGCTGGCGAGGGACTCGGGTCCCTGTACGCCGACCGGCACGGGTTAACCGTCGTGAACCTCCGGATCGGCTACCTGCAGGACCGGGAGACACTGGTATCTCATCAGGCGGACAGCCCCGATCGCGCCCGCCAGACACGCGCGATGTTTCTCAGTCCTCGGGACTATCGACAGGCCATCCGACAGGCCGTCGATGCCCCGATCGCCGAGAACCCGCTCACGGTCAACTTGGTCTCACGCAACGACGACCGGTACCACACGATAACCGAGGCGGTCCGCGGCCTGGGATACCGACCGCGGGATAATTCGGCTGAACTACTCGAAGAGTAAAATCTTGAACTGCCGGATCCGTTCTCACTGCCCACTACATCGTGCCTGCTCCCTGCATCCATACCGGCACGTCCGCTCCTCCCGCCCACACTGTCGGTTCCGTTTCCGACACCACCGGTCCGTGCGGGTGCCGCTTCCAGTACATTTAATTGGCCCTCCACGAATCGGTGTGTATGTCACCTGGAGACGGAGTCGGTAGAGTCACCATCGGGTACATCGGCGGCGGCAGCCGTAACTGGGCACTCAGCCTCATTAACGATCTCGCGCAGGTCCCGGATTTCGACGGAGAAGTGCGGCTGTACGACGTCGACCACGAGGCCGCCGAGCGAAACGCACGCTTTGGCAACTGGGTGCAAGAGCAGGAGTCGGCGGTGAGCGACTTCACTTATGCCGCCTACGAGGAGCGGGCCGACGCCCTCACGGGGGCCGATATTGTCGTCTGCTCGACCCAGCCTGACCCGGCGAAGACTCGCGTTCCGGAACTCAAGACGATCGAGGAATACGGCCACTACCACGCCGCCGCTGGCGGTTCGGTGGGTCCCGGCGGTATCTTCAGAGGGATGCGCGAGATCCCTAACTACCGGGCGATCGCCGCGTCGGTTCGAGAGAACTGTCCTGATGCATGGGTACTTAATTATAGTAACCCGATGACGATGCTCACGCGAACCCTCTACGAGGAGTACCCAGACATCAACGCGATAGGCCTCTGTCACGAGGTGGCGAGTGCCAAGGAATGGCTCGCCTCTCTCGTCGGAAAGCACTGGGACGCGACGGCACCCGACAGATCGGAAATTGACGTTGATGTCGCCGGAATAAACCACTTCACCTGGACGACCGAGGCGACGTGGCAAGGGCGATCCCTGTTGCCGCTGGTGGAACAAGAAATCGACAGTTACGATCACATCCCCGCCTACGAAGCCGATTCCATGGACGACGATTCGCCGCTGTACAGAGGCAAACAGATAACTATGGACCTGTACCGACGCTTCGGCGCACTGCCGCTCGTTGGGGAACGGCACATCCCGGAGTTCGCACCCCAGTACCTCCGTGTGAACGATCCGAACCAACTCCACCGGTGGGGGGTCAGGCAGACGCCGTACTCGTTCTATCTGGACAGCTGGAGCGACACGCCCGAGCAACTCGAGGCGTACATGAGCGGCGAAGAGGCGTTCGAACTCACCGAGTCGGGAGAAGATATCGTCCGTCTCATCCGCGCGCTGGTCGGGGACGGTGACCTCACGACGAACGTCAACCACCCGAACGTCGGACAGATGCCCGAGGTTCGGGAGGGTGCAGTCGTCGAGACGAACGCGAATCTCTCGACGGGGTCGGTCGATCCAGTCACGACAAGTCCGCTCCCTGATCCGGTCCGGACGCAGGTAAACGATCACGTCTCGACCCAGGAGACGCTCGTGAAAGCGGCGTTCTCGGGCGACGTTGATCTCGCTTTCCAGGCGTTCCGGAACGACCCGCAGTTGTCGGCATATCAGCCCGAGACGTGCGAGGCTATGTTCCAGGACCTCGTGGCGACATCGCGTGAGTATCTCACAGACGACTGGAACCTTGACGCCGCGGCGGTCCTCACGCAGTGACCGCCCGGTGAAACCGTCCGGGCGATCGGGGACTGCCAGATATGCTTCGAATATAATATCTGTTACAAAAAAGGTTAAATACCTTTAATTGTATTTCTGTTCCATGGGAGATCGACCCAATAACGAAGAGTGTACTATCGATGCGACGACGCGCCGAAGACTGCTACGGTACAGCGGTGTCGTCGCAGGTGCCGGCCTGTTCGCTGGCTGTTCCGGTAGCGATGGCGGCGATGGTGGTAGCGACGGTGGCGACGGTGGCGACGGTGGTAGCGACGGTGGCGATGGTGGTAGCGACGGTGGCAGCGACGGCGGTGACGGTGGTAGCGACGGTGGCGACGGTGGGATGACCGAGACCGAGACATCAGGTGGAACGCCGATGGATTCGACGTTCGGGCTGGCCCACTGGTACAGCGCGAGTCCCGACGACGTACAGTACAACCCAGACGCCAATCCGGCGGCACCGGTGAGCTTCGAGAAGCTCGCACAGGTCACCAGCCACTCAGACGCCGAGTCGTTCTACTACCCGGTAATGGCCGAGGATTGGAACTACGACTCGGAGGGAGACACGTTTACCATCACACTACGGGACACAACTTGGTGGAACGGGGACTCAGTCACCGCCGAAGACCTCAGGACGAACTACCGGATCCATTCGGTAAATAACACGACGCTCCGGGATGCGATCGACTCGTTCAATGTGGTTGATGAGAAGACGCTTGAAATGAGTCTTACCGGAAAATTCAATCCGGGAGTCCTAAGCGACCAGATGTTGAACAGGTACGTCGAGCGACCCCGCAGGCTATACGAGGACATGGAGCAACGAGTCATTGACGCGTCGTCGGAGAGCGATTACGAGTCAATCTCGACCGAACTGGTCGAGAGAACCATCGACGAGCCCGTTGGGAACACAGTCTGGAAACACGATAGCTACGGCTCGCAGGCGATCAACTGCGTGGTCAACGAGGGCCACTTCGAGGCCGACGCCTGGCAGGGCATTGAGGAAGTCAAGATCTTCAACGCGACGAGTGAGAACAAACGCTGGGAGCGGTTCCTGGGTGGCCAAGCAGACAGCATGGCAGCGACGGTGCCGGAAGCCTCGCGAGACGCACTGCCCGACCACGCTCTCGAAGTGTTCAACCCCGCGTTCGTGCACTCCGGGTTCATCCTCAACCACGATCGGGGACCGCTGGCCGACCGCCGTGTCCGGAAGGCACTCGCATACGTGCTAGACCGCGAGCAGATCGCGGGGAACATGAGCCAGTCATTCCCTGCCAATTCTGATATTGTCGGATTCTCCCACAGCTATGACCAGTTCCTCGGTGGAGATTTCGTCGAAAATCAGATCGAACACTACGACGCCGACAGGGACAAGGCCGCACAACTGCTCCGCGACGCGGGGCTCGAGAAATCTGGCGGCACATGGATGTGGGAGGGTGACCCCTGGGAACCGAACATCTACTCCCACGGGTTCGCCGACTTCGTCACGATGGGTCGGACGGGGTCGAGTCTGTTGCAAGAGTTCGGTATTCAGGCGCAGTACTCACAGATCGAGTTCTCGGCGCTGTCCTCTCGAATGAGCGAAATGGACTTCGACATGGCGATCTTCTTTTCGGGTCGCGGCGTCTGGCCACAGGTCCCCTTCAGCAACGATCTGACGGGGGCGACCTGGGGGATGGACAACTACGCCGGCAACCCGGCCAATGACAAGACGCTGGAGGTCCCCCCGATCGGGGAGCCGGACGCTTCGATGGAAGCGTTCGATGCGGCCGCAAAGGCGACCGAGCTCGCCCAAGCGACGAGCGAAGACAAGCTACAGGAACTCCGGCGTGAGCTGTCATGGGTGTATAACCAAACGCTGCCGGCGATTCATATAGCGCCGCGGAACATCGGTCACACGATGTCGACCGACGACTGGAACGTCGTCGGGGAAGACGACGTCCGCCGGGGCTTCCTAAACCCGGCAGTGTGGATACCGTCCCAGGGTGGGATGACCCCCAAATACCAGTGACCGGTTGCGGCCTCTGAGCGGCCAGTTCAGTGCTAACCCGCTGTCGAGCTTACTCGTCTGAATCTGTCGCCCTGTTCTCAACGATGAAGGGTGCACCACACTGCCGACACTCTTTCTCTTGTCTGTCGTACGTGGCTCCACACCGGGCACAGAGATAGGGATCCGAGGCCTCTTCGTCGGCGTTTCTGGACCCTCCCAGTACGGATACCAGACCGCGTTTGATTTTCGAGAGAACTGACATACGTAGGTATACACACCACTCAGTAAATAAATAACCCGTAGACCGGGTTTCGAAACGACGTTCTCGAACCTATAGGATTAAACATGCACAACCGGTTGACGCGGACACATATAATTCGACCATGATCAGTTTTTGTGATAATATACGGGTGGTCATTATCGGCGTCCGGTTCTACTTCTGGTGCACCAGTAGCCACCTCTGATATTTTGTACGAAGTCGTTAGATTTCGGTCGGTGGTCTGTCGGGCAAGCAAACAGGATCATCCAGTCACAACAGACCCAGGCATCGGACCAACAGCAGGAGGTGGACAGGAAAAATTATATATGGGTAAAGACGGAATCGGTACCTATGGTATCGGATCACACTACAGAAAACGCGGGGAGTTGCTAAAGATTCTCACGATGACAAATAGAATCCTAAACCGGGTCGGACGTGCAATCTTTACCGGGTTCGCAGTCGTCACACTAACGTTTGGCATGATCAGACTGATGCCGGGCGGTCCGCTTGACTACATGAAGGGGCAGCTGCTGCAGAACAACCCAGACATGTCCCAGGAAGAGGTAAACAACGTCGTCCAGTCGTATGTGAACGTCAATCCTGACGCACCGATCTACGCACAGTACATCGAATACCTGACAGGCGTCGCAACGGGTGACCTGGGCCAGTCCGTCTATTATCAGGAGTCCGTCTCGGTGATAATTGCGGACGCGCTCCCGTGGACAGTTTTCGTCATGACCATGTCGATCGGGTTGATGTTCGGCCTCGCCATCGTGGTCGGCGCGCTCATGGGATACGCGGAGGGGAGCAAGTTTGACGTCGCCTCGTCGGTGATGGGGATCGTCCTGACGTCTATCCCATACTACGTCGCGGCCGTTCTGCTGGTGTACGTCCTCGGCTTCCAGTGGGGGTGGTTCCCGACCGGCGGCCGGATGGCCTCCGATACGACGGTCGGACTTAATGTGCCGTTCATCGCAGGGATATTCTATCACGCGGCACTGCCGATCGCTTCCGTCGTTCTGACGGGGTTCGGCGGGTGGGCGATCGATATGCGGGGGAACTCGATCCGCGTGCTTGGTGAAGACTATCTCCGGGTCGCCCGACTGAGAGGGCTGCCACCCAAGCGTATCGCGCTCAGATATGTCGGGCGAAACGCGATCTTGCCGATGTACACCGCAGTCCTCATCGGGATCGGGTTCGTCTTCGGCGGGTCGGTCATCTTGGAGGAGATATTCTCGTACCACGGCGTCGGCTATTACATGTTCCAGGCAATCTCGTCGCGCGACTACCCGCTCATGATGGGCGCGTTCCTCGTCATCACGCTCGCGGTCGTCGTCGCCGTCTTCATCGCCGACCTGACATACCACAAGGTGGACCCGAGAGCAGGAGGGATGAACCGTGAGTCATACTGACGACGACCGTGCGAAAAGTGACGGGGGAGTCCCGTCGACCGACGAGTCGCCGTTCGATACCGTTTCCGACATCCAGCGAAGCCGGTGGGACAGATACCATCTCGCCCTGGAGACGAGCGTGTTCGCCCCGGCACGGATCGCGTGGTCGGACCGCCGGGCGCGCGTCGGCGCCGGGATCTGCCTGTTTTATTTCTTGATGGGGACTGTCGGCGTCGTCTTGGTCGAACCACCGGCCGTAAACGAGGGGCCGACGATGCTCAGGCCGTTCGTGAACTGGGAGTACCCGCTTGGAACCAACAACATCGGCGAGGGGCTCATGGGCCGGATCATCCACGCGACACCCCCCATGTTGAAGATGATCGGCTCGGGTGCGGTTTTCACCACCGGCTTGGCCGTCCTCATCGGGACTGTTTCTGGGTACAAGGGCGGCACTACCGACCGCCTGCTGACGACGTTCACTGACATTCTGCTAACTATTCCGGGACTGCCGCTGGTTATCGTCGTCGCGGTCGTCCTCGAACCCCAGAACCCCTACCTCGTCGGGATCGTGCTGTCGGTTAATGCGTGGGCTGGACTCGCACGCAAGATACGGTCGCAGGTCCTCACCCTCCGCGAGGAGGCCTACGTTGAGGCCTCGCGTATCATGGGTATCCCCACGAGACGGATCATCACCGAGGACCTGATCCCGAACTTGATGCCGTACATTTCGGTCAACTTCGTCCAGACCGGCAAGAACATTATCTTCGCATCCGTCGGACTGTATTTCCTCGGGATCCTACCCTTTAGCACGCCCAACTGGGGTGTGATGATGAATCTCGCCTACACGACCGGCGCCTCGCTGTACACCTGGCAGACTGCTCACTGGTTGATCATCCCGATGGTGACGATCATCGGGCTCTCGCTGGGACTCATTCTCCTCGCACAGGGGATGGACCGACTGTTCAATCCGCGTGCGCGTGCTCGACACTCTGAGGCTATCGCCGACGAGGAAGCGTCCGCGGGTACGGAGACAAACTGAGTGATTTCACCGATGCAAAACCCACAGACGACGTCGGTACGAGACGGAACGGACGATACGGTCATCGAAGTGCGGGACGTGAGCGTGAGCTTCGACATGGATCGTGGCCGATCACGGGTTCTCGACGAGATGAGCGTCGACATCCGTCGGGGCGAGATACTCGGCGTAGTCGGCGAATCCGGGTCGGGCAAGTCGATGTTCGCCTCGGCGCTGCTCGACGCCGTTGTCAACCCCGGGACGGTGACCGGCGAGATCACGTACTATCCCGAGCCCGACCGTCCGGTGGACCTCCTTAACCTCTCAGACGCGGAACTCCGGCGGACCCGTTGGGAGGACATCTCGATGGTGTTCCAGGGTGCCATGTCCTCCTGGAACCCGACGCTCACCGTCGGAAACCACTTCAAGGAGACACTGGACGTCCACGACGCCGATCTGGAGGAGGGGATGGACCGGGCCCGTGAGTTACTCTCGTCGCTCTATCTCGAACCCGACCGGGTGCTCAACTCCTATCCCCACGAGCTCTCGGGCGGGATGAAACAGCGCGCGCTGATCGCGCTCGCCCTCGTGCTCGAACCGAACGTGCTCGTGATGGACGAACCCACCGCCGCGCTCGACCTGCTGATGCAGCGGTCCATCATCGCGCTGCTAGACAATCTCAAACATCAGTACGACCTGACGATGGTGTTCATCACGCACGACTTGGAGCTCGTTGCCAACTTCGCAGACCGGCTAGCGGTCCTCTACGCGTTTCAGGTCGCGGAGATCGGCCCATCGCGGGATATCGTTCTCAATTCCCGCCACCCCTACACGCGGGCCCTGATCAACTCGACGCCAAATCTGGACACGCCGGTCGAACTGATGCGACCGATCGAAGGCGACAGCCCGGATCCGGTGAACATCCCCGAGGGCTGTTCGTACACATCGAGGTGCCCGCTCGCAGAGGGCCCGTGTTCCAACATCGACCCTGACCTCTATGAGGTCAGCGAGACGCATAGTACGGCCTGTCACCATTGGGAACAGGTCGACGATGAGATTCCACTGAGCCTCGAGGAGGTGCAGTATTATGAATGAACGTGACGGGCAGCCAGTGGTCGAACTCGACGATGTTGAGGTCCACTTCGAACAGTCTGGAGGGCTGTTTGACATCTTCGATGACCCTGAGTACGTACAAGCGGTCAACGGCGTCAACCTGGAGATCCACGAGAACGACTTTGTCGCTCTGATCGGCGAGTCGGGGTGTGGGAAGACGACACTTGGCAAGACGGCGATCGGTATCCAGCGTCCGACGGGCGGTGACGTTAGGTACCGCGGACAGGACGTCTGGGCCGCAAAGGATGGTAAAGGGGACGTCTCCATACCTCACGACAAAATACGCCGGGCGCTACAAATGATCCACCAGGACCCCGGGTCATCGCTCAATCCGAATAAGACGGTTCTCAAATCTCTGTCGTCGCCGTTGCGTCGCTGGGAACCTGAAATGACCACCGACGACCGGGAAGCACGCATCCACGGGATGCTCGAACGTGTAGGGATGAAACCGCCGGAGGATTACGCGAACCGGTTCCCACACCAGCTTTCAGGCGGCGAGCAACAGCGCGTCGCGCTGATCCGGGCACTGTTGATGAATCCCGACCTGATCCTGGCAGACGAGGCCGTCTCGGCATTGGACGTCTCGCTGCGCGTCGACATGATGGACCTCCTGCTTGAACTCCAGGACCAGTTCGATACGTCGTTCCTGTTCATCAGCCATAACCTCTCCAACGCACGGTACATGGCCGAGAAGACCGGTGGCCGGATCGGAATCATGTACCTCGGAGAGATAGTCGAGATAGGCACCCCGGACGAAGTCCTTGGGAACCCACAGCACCCTTATACGAAGGTGCTCAAGTGGGCGACTGCCACGCTGCATCCGGACGCTGAGACAGTCGCACAGCCTCCGATCAGGGAGGTCGACGTCCCCGACCCAGTCGACCCGCCGTCGGGTTGTCGGTTTCATACGCGGTGCCCTGAGGCCCGCGAGGTCTGTGCCGAGCGGTCGCCGGAACTCGACCTGGTTGGGACAAGTGAGACCCACCGGACGGCCTGTTACCGGATCGATGACGACCACGAATACTGGGATAGCCCCGAACTCAGCGACGAGGACGACGTCACTCTCGCCCAGATCGAATCGGGAGGACCGACAGAGTCGAGCGCGACCGACGACTGATACGGACTGCTGTCACTCCTTGCCGGGACCACCGTACTTGACCCGGAAATGACTGCCAGCAGTCCGTATGACCGTCGAACCGGTAGCCTCAAAATCCGCGCTGGCGACGGTCACATTTCAGAAGGACGTAGAGAAGTCCGAACAGCACGACGACCACAACCACGGCATCTAGGACTAGAATAAAGAGACTCGCTTCGCTCTCCAGAAAGAGAAGCGAGAAGACCAGCAAGAGCCCGAGTACCCCCGTGAAGATGGACAGGAGCCACCAAACCTGCTGGTAGCTACAGATGAACTGCCAGAACACCTCGGACCCATCCTCTTGAGCCATAGTCCGGTATGTGATCCCCTGTCTCTTGGGTGTTTCGAAGAGCCAGCTAGCAAGAGGCGAAACGGTTGGCCTGTCTGTGGATTCTGACTCTGCCGACACATACTAATCAGGCGCCACGTCAGTTACGTTCGTGGTTGTACTCTCTGACTACGACGAAATTTCAATAATCAACTGAGCTTGGCGACAGTATCACGTCATGAATTTGCAAATTACGTCGTGATCGTTCACCGAATACGTCACAGGAGTAATCACCCTGCAACCGGGTTCGAGTTCAGATTCTTTCTCATCACGAAGGCCAAACGAACGCGACCGACGGCCGGAAAAGAACCCCACAAACTCGGGTTACCCGAACGTCCGGAGAGGACGGTTGTGACGGTTCCACGGCTCGCGAGATGTATTTATATATGTAATAAGGCCGTAATGGTGAAAAATGACTGAGAGAGAATTCCCGCCCATTTATGAGAGATCTGATGGGATATTCACAGGCCTGTATCTGACAGTAAATGACTGGCCGGCTTGTCGACGGGAACGACGACTGAACGAGCCGGATATTTTCGACGGGGTTCGAACGACCAATGCGTGATTGCAGACTAACCCGGGAGTACACCCGTCGGAATATCGGAACGGTCATCCTCGAGAACGACGCCGTGCTAGTGGAGATACTCGGCGGCAAGGGTGCGGATATTACGAAAATCGTTGACAAACGGACGAACGCGAACGTGCTGTTTGAGGCCCCTCACGAATGGCATGCACCGGGGGAGGGTTACGGCAGCGTGCCGTCCAAGCGGGCTGCATTTCTCGACCACTACCCGGGCGGTTGGCAGACGATTCTGCCGGGGGCAGGCGGCCCGGCGGAAGTCGCATCGGCCAATTTCGGCGCCCACGGCGAGTCCTCTGTCGTCCCCTGGGACGTGACGAATGCCGTCGATCGCGAGGCGATGACAAGCATTACCCTGTCGACACGGCTCCCGCGATACCCGCTCGAAATCGAACGGACGGTCCGTCTCAAACGGAATTCCTCGACGATACTGGTTGAGGAACAGGTCGAGAACATCGGCGCAGTTCCCGTCGAATATCAATGGCTCCAGCACCTCGCGTTGGGGCCGCCGCTACTCGCTCCCTCAGCAGAACTCGACGTCTCTGTCGACGAGGGACACACGGATGACTACCAGACGGACACCGCTCGCGTGCCGGCAGACACACCCTTCGACTGGCCCACCGTCGAGGCCGCCGGGAAGGAGATCAACCTCGACAAAATCCCGCCAAAGTCCGCGGGGGTCCTCGACGGGGCGGTACTGAGGTCCATCGATGGCCAGTATACGATCTCCAATCCCGATATGGACCTTGCTGTGACCGTCGAGTACGATCCGGACCAGTTCCCGTGGCTGTGGTACTGGGGGTCGTTCGGTGGATACGAGCACTCGCCGTTCTTCGGTCGCGAGTATCTCCTCGGCCTCGAACCGTGTACGAGTCCGGTAGATGGACTGGAAGACGCGATCGAGCAAGACGCAACTGACGAGATAGCTCCGGGCGAATCGGCCGCAACGATGCTTTCGGTCACTGTCGGGCGAGCGTAAGCGCGAGTGGGTCGAAACCCAGTCGCATTGATCGTATAATTGTCCTTCTCCTCGAAGACAGGACGAATGGAGGACACCTCGCCGCGGGTGGCGTGTACGATCCCGAAAGCAGACCAGTCGCACAGCGGTTTCATTCCCCATCTGCCCCGTCTCGGTTACCGGGAGACTGGCGAGTATCGAGTTCGGCTATCGTTCGATCACGATGTGGCCGTCGGTGTGTTCGGCCAGACCATCGCGATCGACCTGAACCCCAAGCCCCGCCCCCTCGGGGAGGACGGCCTCCCCGTTCTCGACGGTGACGCCGTCGAGGAATGTCTGGGATGCGTCGTACCACCGCTGTTGATGTTCCTGTATCATGGCGTTGTCGACGGCTGCCGAGAGGTGCCAGGTCGCGACCATCCCGATACCAAACGAACCGCCCAAGTGGGGTGCTATCGGAACGCCGGCCCTATCGGCCAGATCCGCGACGCGGCGACCTTCGGTAATACCAGTCCTTGGGATGTCTGGCTGGGCGACTGACATAGCGCCCGCCGAGAGCCACTTCTCGAACTGGCCGGCCGTCCGAAACGGTTCACCGACTGCGACAGGCACATCCGTCGCAGCCTCCAGGCGGGCGTGACCGTCCCGTTCGGAAGCTTCCAGCGGCGCCTCCATCCAGGCGGCGTTCACCTCCGCGAGCGTTTGACTCATCCGCGTCGCGCTCGGGAGGTCGTATGCCCAGAAGAGATCGGTGAACAACTCAGGCTCAGGCCCGATTGCCTCCCGAATGGCCTCGACTTGCTCACGTTCCGTAACGGGGTCGTGACGGAGGTAGAGTTTGACTCCTTCGAATCCCTCCTCGATGGCAGCTTTCGCGCCGTCAACACGATCGGCGAGATCGTCTGCGCGCAACCCCGAGAGATATGCTGGAAGCCGTGTCCGGCGGCGACCGCCGAGCAATTCCGCGACAGATGCACCCCGTCGCTTGCCTGCCAGGTCCCACAGCGCGATGTCGAGCGCGGCGACGGCGTCGGCGTAGAACCCGAACTCGTGACCGCGGATCGACATCGCGTCGACCATCGCGTCGCGACACGCGACCGGTTCCAGGTCCTCCCGGGTCAACAGCATCGGGCCGAGCAATCTGTCGATGATAGTCGCGACTGCCTCCGGAGCTGCCGGCGCCTGTGCCTCACCCCACGCCACCTCGCCATCGGTCGTCTCGAGTCGGACGAGCAGCGCCTCCAGGCCGGACGGGTAGAACCGACCGAAGTTATCGAAGTCGTAAGGCCGGCCGGGCAGTCCCTCGTCTTCCAGGTCGAGATGTCCCTGGCCCTCATATCTGACGACGAACGTCTCGACTGATCGCAATGACATACACGCGACGACAGACTATTGATATAAATAAGTTTGGGTCGGCGTTCGTTCCGCGAGTTTCGCTCTCGGCACTCACCGTTGGAGCGTTGCGACCTCGGAGCATCGATGGGGGCCGTCACGGGACTTCGCTTCGACGTAGAACTCGATCCCGTCGGCGTCCGACGGTACCGGAACGCTGAATTCGAACGGATACGTCTCGCACGTCTCGGTTCGCCAGTCGTCGTCAAACCGGTAGTGGAGGCGGGCGAACTCCAACCGATCGGGCTCGGACTTGAGATAGACATATCCGCGCGTGAGTTCGTCGCCGAACGTGAGCAACTGCGCAGTCGTCGACTCGAAATCGAGTCTGACAACCCCTTCGGAGGCAGGCGAACCGGTCTGTAACTTCGACTGGAAGTCGGGCTCCACGGTCACGTTTTCGACGGCGACAGCTGTGATCCCTCGCCCGTCGACTGCGAGTGTGAGTTGCCCGCCGGACATGGTCCGACTGCCGGTCCGCTCGTTTTCGCGCCAGACCTGGACCTCGTAGTCCGCGTCTGGGTCAACCGGCACTCTCGTCGTGTCCAGTTTGAGCGTTGTCGTCACGCGGTCGTCAGACCGGTTGACTAGAGCGATGTAGAGATGGTTGTCGCCGCGAGCGGAGAGATGGTCTATTTGTTTATCATCTGTCGATACTGCGCCGCGAGGCATCCAGAGATCGACGTCCTCGTTGCCGTAGAATTCGCCAGATTCGTGGCCGTAGACCCGGCTCTGGAGATACGCGTATCCCTCGGCGTACCGAGACGGGAACGAGATAGCTCCGTTAGACCGGACGTGGACGGACGAGACGAGGAAATCGATCAACATCGCGATCTGGGGCCAGATATGGTTGTAGTGAAACGAGTTGTAACTCAGTCGCTCGAACGGCCGCAACGGATAGTCGGGCTTCTCGTAGACAGTCGTCCGACGCGTGTTCATGTGATAGCCCGGGAAGTTCGCATACCGGCCGACAACCGCACTCACTCCGATGTCGACGAGGAAGTCGTCGTCGGCGACAGCCCCGATCCGGACCAGCCACGGCGCCGGATTTGCCAGGAATATCCCCCGATGGCCCTGGGAGGTCCCGGTTGACTCCGGCGTTAGCCCGACTTCGGAGACGCGCCACGCGGGCACCGTCTCTTCGGGAATCGTGATCGGGCCCTCGGTTCGGTCGGAGAGATACCAGTACACTGGCGCCTCGTCGCCCTTGTTGACAGTGACTGGCTCGTCGGGAATCTTCGGACAGAGATGCACAAACTGAGCGTACTCTCTGGCGCCGTCAACTGCCGCGTCGAGAAACCGATCTTCTCCGGTCGCATCGTAGAGGTCGAACAGCTGGATCCACGGCGCGTAATCGGTGAAGAACCCGAAGCTGTCGCGGTTCTCGGTTTTCAGTGGAGTCGAAATCCCGGAACTGCCGTCCTCGGCCAGCCACTTGTCAGCGAGTTCGACCGCGCGGGACAGGTGCCCGGGGTCGCCTGTCGTCCGGAACAGTTCGAGCCAATCCCACCACTGCTCGGCAGTCTCCGCAGCGAGGTCCGACAGCTCGGGCATCGCGTTCCCGCTGAAGGCGTCGAGCGCGGCGAGTTCCGAACTCGGAGCAGCTGGCCCGTCGATCTGCCAGTCGGTGCCCTGTCCCGTCACCTCGGGGTCGGGCGCCCAGGGGAATGATTCACGCGAGAGACCCGCTTCGATCATGGGCATGGCTCGCGATTCGAAGACCGTCTGATCGTCGGTGACGACGGCAACGGACAGCGGGTGCAGCGCCGACACGTTCTTCACCGCACCGGGAACGTCCGTTGAGTACTCCGACCCTCTGTACCGATCGTTGAAACTGCTATACGCGCTCAGGCCGTACTCGACCATGTTCTCGACGGTCTCGTTCGTCGACGCGAGCGCGTTCGTTCGGTATCGTTCGAACTCAAACTCCTCACGGGCGAGGGCCTCGTGGAGTTCGGTGACGCCATCCTCGGAGACGACGAGCCGACAGTCGAACGTCTGGCAGTCACCCGGGGTCATCTCCGAACGGTCACCGCCGAGTACTGGCCCGAACAGCATGGGACGTGCGTTTCCCGCCTGGTCCCGAAGGGCGACACCGAACCGCGAGTTTTCGGGACGCGGAAGCGGTTGGAACGGCACTTCGTCGGCCGTCGCACAGACCCCGTACGTCGCGTCGCCGTCGTCGACGGCCGTCATCGGGAGCGGACACCGATGTGTGAGCGTCAAGTGCGAATGCTCCGGGAACCGGCCGTCCGTCCAGACGAGCGGCTGCCAGGAATCCACCACGTCGTCCGGATCGGATCCGGGAGCACCGACATAACCGACGGAGAACCATGCTTCACGGTTCGCCTCGAATGTCGTTGACAAGGTCGGCTCACTTCCGTCAGTCGGAAGCGTGACTGTGGCCGTGAGCGAACCGGAATCCCGTTCGAATATCCACTGGATCTCCCCATCTCGGACGCGCACCACGGGGTCGTCGAGATACTGGCACTCGCCTGCCGCGAACACGTCCGCTGTTCGATCGGCCGTCTCCCCGTCGTAGACGTTCTGGTCCCATCCGTCGCCGACCCGGTCCGCTCCCGTCTCGGAAAGCGTTGCGTCTCCATCGTCGTGTTTCCAGGTCACAACACTGTAATCAACCCAGTCGAGACTACTCCGCCGGAAGTCGAGCTCCGGGTCCTCATCTCGGCTGAGAAGTACGAATCGAGGTTCGAATCTACGACCGGGGCTATCGTCGGCAGCGATTCTTAACGATGCGTCCTCGCGAACGTCCACCGTGTAGCTCCCGTTCGAAAAACGTGCTTGGCTCATTAGATATCGTACCCCACCCGCATCACATATAAACCCGCCGAATAAAGCCAGTCCTCCGCGGGTGTTCGTGTCATGGTCGACTGATCGTAAGTGAACCCCCAAAGCAAACCGGTCACGTGGCGGATACAGTTTGACCGGACCGCGAACAGTGATCACCGTTTCCCGTCGGCGGACGCCAGCGTGACGAAAAAATAGTACGTTGACCAGACGAGTTCGTGGTTTGGCGCGACATCGTCGACGGCGTTGTAACACCCCGAGTGCAGCTGGCCGCGGAGCGGACCCTCGGTAACGAGATAGTCGCTCACGAGCGAGGAGAGTATCTCGGTGCCGAACTCTCGCAACGAGTCGACTCGACGATCGTCGCCCACCAGCCTGACCAACCCATAAGCGGCGAGCGCCGCGCCGCTCGTGTCCGGATAGGTTTCCGGGGCGTCGGGTCCGAGTTCCGCGAACGGGACGTCATCGGCAGGCGTCCACCGCCGGTAATACTCGACGTGGCGTTCGAGGGTTCCCAAGTACTCTGGGTCGCCGGTGGCGTTGTACGCATCCGCGAAGCAGGCGATGCTCCACCCCAGACCACGCGCCCAGCAGGCGTCAGATACCCTTGTCAGCTGGTTGTACCGCCGCTCTACCGATCCGGTGTTCGGGTCGAACGACGCCTTGTGCCAGACGGACCCGTCGTCCCTGACGAACCATCGGAGGTGCGTGTCGGTGTGGCGCCGCGCGATCCGCCGGTACCGCTCGTCGCCGGTGAGGTCGGCCGCGCGCCACAGCAGGCCGGTCGCGGTGTACCCCGCGTCGACGGCGGCGACTACGGCGGGGTCCGTCGCCGCGTGCTCTTCGAGCCCCCGTGTTCCGAACGATCCGACGGGCACGACCCCCGTAGAGTCGTCGAAACACGCCACGACGTGTTCGGCCCCGCGGACACCCAGGGCGCTGAGTTTGGGGTCACCCCCAAGGTCCGCTGCGCGGAACCCGGCGTACCGGTAATTCATTCCGGCGAACAGCGAGCCTCTGAGCCGTTCCCAGCCTGCTCTCTCCGTGTATGCCTCGGCTGCGGACCGGCAGCGCTCGCCGGCCGGTCCCCCCCTGTGCGCGGAGACCGACCACAAGAGGCCGATCCAGTGGCCGGGACACCAGTTCCCGTCGGCGGTCGTCTCCCACACTCCGGTGTCGGGGTCGGCGAAAAGCGGGAACCGAGGTTCTACCGTGTTGAGAGTCGCCAGCACTCGGTCCGAAACTGCGTTCATTGCTTCACTGTACATAGCCTGGTTCCGGGCGAGTCGCCCGTTCGTTCTGTTACTGACCCCGAGTCGGCTAAAATCTACTGTTCGTTGCTGGAGATTACGAACGGTCGAGGTCAAGGTCCGGGTTGAAGTCGGGGACGGAGTCGACGTCAGTGCTGGCGGCGTCGGTCCCTGCCGCCTCGAGCGATCGTACCTCGCTGTAATGTGCTCCACCGTCGGCTTAGACATTGACGAGCCGATACTGTAGTTCTCCTGCTCCGGCGACTTCGATACCCCCGGTCGTCCGATTAGATCCACTTCCACCGGGTCGAGTCGGCTGGAATCCAGTCTTTCGCGTCTCTCTCGCGATAGTCGACTGCACCGGTCGTCACACCGGTCGCTGCCCACCGGACCGTCGCAGCGTTTCCCTCCGTTCGACCGAGACTTTCTCGAACGTGTAGTGGCCGGGCTTGTATTCGACCTCAACGACGCGGACACCCCAGCTCGCAATCGCCGTTTCGAGTCGGACGGTGTCCGGATCCACCGACGTCGTGACGTCTTCCTGCAACGCGGTGACCTCCTTGTTGGTTCTTTATGCCCTGTGCGTTCCTGGCCGAGAAACAGACCTTCGACCGTCGTTCCGTAGAGTCGGACAACTGCGGGAGCTTGAGTGCTCAACACGACTGGGTCAACCTCCTTCAACGAGGAGATCTCCTGCTTCTTCTGTACGCTGAACTACGTTCGCCCCCAGTCGGTGGTGGCCTGGGGGTCCGAATGGGCGACCTCGGAGCGACCGCGATAGAGTTGTTTGACACCCACAAACATTATGTGAGTACGTGCGTACCGGTACGTATGGGCACACATCCAGACGGTGACCATTCAGGCAAGCGGATGGTCGGATCGGTCGCGAACGCCTGTCGAATACTCAACGTGCTGTACGACCACGGCGGCGGTCGGGTAACCGAGGTTGCCGAGGAACTCAATCTCAACAAGGGAACGGTGCACACGCAACTCAGTACGCTCCGGGAATACGGGTACGTTCACAAGTCCGACAACGTCTACTTCCCGAGTATGCGGTTCCTGGAGATCGGTGAGGGTGTCAAAACCGAGATGGAGATATTCCGTGCGGCTGAAGACGAGCTCAAGGAACTTGCGAACACAACTGGGGAGTACGCACACCTGATGATCGAACAGAATGGATGGGGGTACATAATTCACAAGGAGAAGGGAGACAGGGCTGCGACGACGACGTCACGAGTCGGCAAGAAATTACACCTCCACTACACTTCGACGGGGAAATCCATCCTAGCACATCTCCCTCCTGAGCGCGTTGATATGATCGTCGACCGGCACGGTCTCCCGAAACGTACGGAGAGGACGATCACGTCGAAAGAGGCTCTTGAGGAGGAACTGGATGAGATCCGCGAATCGGGTACTGCTTACGACAGAGGCGAACAGATCAACGGCGCACGGTGTGTTGGGGCGCCCATTCAAGAACCCGATGGGACCGTCCTCGGTGCGATCAGTGTCTCCGGTCCTGAGAGCCGAGTGAGCGGCGACTTTTATCGTGAGGAGCTTCCGAACCTCGTTTCGAGTGCGGCAAATGTTATCGAGATGAACATTGAGGTGGACAGACTGAACCAATGAACAGGGCGACTGACGGCGTTTGATTCTTCCAAACTAACTCGTGGAAAATCGTTCCATTACAAGAATAATACTGTAATCTACGGGGCTACAGGCCGAACAACAGGGAGTCTGCCGGCGGTTAGTTTGTCAATGCCAAACCTATTCGTTGCCGGTTGTGGAGGGAAGGTACGTCAGCTTGGTTCGCCGTCTACGAAAGTCACCCACTCCTCGCCAGTGATCTAGAAACATTGGAATTCGTCCATGTCGACGACTGACCATGAGAGGTTACGTTTGGAATCAGTTGGTACGATCAAATATCCATAGATATATCACCTGCCTGCGAGTGAAGTTTGATTATGAGTGTGAATATTGCCTTTATCGGCGCGGGTGGCATTGCAAGCAAACATCTCAATCATCTTGAAAACAACGACCGTGCCAATATCGTCGCTATCTGTGATATCCATACAGATACCGCCGACCGATGGGCTAGTGCCCACGAAGCAGCGGCTTACTACGACTGGGAGGAACTCTACGACGAAAGTGACTTCGAGGCGGTGTTCATTTGTGTTCCTCCGTTTGCTCATGAAGGCCAAGAGCTGCGAGCGATGGACGAAGGTGTCCACCTCTTCGTTGAGAAACCCCTAGGTCTAGACCCTGACTACGTTCGCGAGGTTCGCACAGCTGTCAGGGATACTGACGTCCTCACCCAAGTCGGCCACCATCAGCGCTACCAGAAGAACATCCAACGAGCAAAGGAATTGGTCGGAGACCGCACGTTGGCGGCCATCTATGGGCAATGGGTTGGAGGAGTGCCTGGTGGCGAAGATCACTGGTGGCGCCATGCGGACCGCTCGGGAGGACAGGTGATCGAACAATCGACGCATACGTTTGACCTCGTGCGATACTTCGGCGGAACCGTCGACCGCGTCGCAGCCGAGGGAGACCTTCGCGTTCGGGGTGATTTACTGGACTTCCCCGATGCTGTCTCAGCGACTCTTCGGCACGAGAACGGACTCCCGAGTCAAGTGATGACCTCGGCTGCCTCCCCGTCCGGTGACAACGGGATCACCTTGGTCGGCGAGAATCTCCACCTCAATCTCCACGGAACTGTCTGCGAGGGCATCGTCGATGGCGAGGAGATATCCTTCGAGGGGGATGACGACGGTCACCATACGGAAGTCGACGCGTTCGTTGACGCCGTTGCCGAGGACGATCCGAGTAAGTGTCGGTCACCGTATGCCGACGCTGTCGAGACATTTGCTGTAACGCTCGCTGTCACCAATGCCGTCGACACAGATGGGAAAGTGGAGGTATCGCTGTGACCTTCGATATCGGTGTGACAGTTCCTGCCGTCTACGACTGCGACCTCATTGAAGGGATCGAACGATCGGCCAATGCCGGCGCAGACACCATCGAGTTTTTTGACTGGGAAAGCGCTAATACCCAGGCAATTCGAGAAACGGCAGCCGCACACGATATTGCCGTTGGCGGAGTCCTTGCTGCCGGAGCCGGGTCGAACATCGGTGACGCTGACGGTGAAGCGATCAGTTATCCTGAGAGTTATGACCAAGCTGTCGCCGATATCGAACGGTCTATTGAGGCCGCGAATCAATTGGAAGCGAGCACGCTTATCGTTACAGTCGGTCAGCGGGTCGACACACTGTCCGAGGCGGCACAGCACAACGCTATCACCCGCGTCCTTCGGGAAGTTGCCCCGACCGCCGAGGCTCGGGACGTAACTGTGGTGCCCGAGCCGCTGAACACCCGTGTGGATCACCCGGGTTACTTCCTGGAATCAGCTGACCGTGGGTTCGAGATAGTCGAAGCAGTGGGCAGCTCGCACGTAAGGCTACTCTATGACATCTACCACCAGCAGATTACTGAGGGAAACATCACCCAGACATTGATCGACCATCTCGATCTCGTTGGGCACGTTCACGTTGCGGACGTCCCGGGACGTCATGAACCTGGAACAGGCGAACTGGACTACAGAAATATTTTTGCTGCGCTCACCGAAGCCAGCTATGAGGGTGTGGTCTCCTGCGAGTTCGGACCGACCAGCAACCCTGACATAGCCGTGAAAGAGGTCGTCGAACTTGCCAATCTTGCACATTCGTAAATACGGAGAAGCTCGCGGAATTGAGTGAGGAATCAGCGAGAGCCGCACAATAGATCTACTCCCGTGTCACCAACCAGTGGGATCTTTTCGACGCTGTCAGCGGTGAGATGGAACAGTTCTCAGGAAATACGCAAGTTAGCAGTGAACGCAGACTAGATCGCTGCCGCAGTTGACAGCGCTCGGGACGCTCTGAAAACGTTCCAGATTCTATCGGTGCCGGGCGCGAGGCGGGCCACTAAACTAGCGTGAAGGCGGACTTTCTTCAAAAGGTACTGGGTGGGCAGTGTGGCGAAGAGCCATCATTCGAGACCTGCATCATACAATGCTTGAGTGTCAAGTGCTTCGGCGATCTCATCGAGTCGAGTTTCGAGGCGCTCATGTCGGGCACGAAGCTCGGTCTGGTCTTCAGTCGTGCGATCGGCCGTTTGCTGGTCGACGAGTGCCACCGTGACCTCGTAGTAGTCTGAAAGCGTTTGTCGGTACTGTGCCCGGGCCGCGAGTAATTCCACACGTTCACCGACGGCAGCAACAGAGAGTGACCAGGGAAGCACCGCGTCGACGTCACGTGGCTCGTCGTCTTCAGTTGCGGTCAGCACTCCCACCTGGAACTCGTATTCCTCATTTTCCTGTAGTCGCGTGAGCACCGGCACGGCATTCATATTACTCACCGTATCGATGAGTACGACGTCCGTTCCTGTGCTCAGCTTTTGCGATATCTGACTCGTCTCACGCACCATCCCGACAGTACAGCTATCCGGGAGAGCGGTTTCCAGCCAGTCACTCCTGTCCGAGTCGGCGCTCACGACGAGGACGTGCTCGGGTGTCAATATGTATGTTCACAGATAGCAACTATATAAACCCACCCCAATTAATCAACTAGATAGGAAGTAGATGTGGCACAAATACAACCAGCAACCCTCACTTGCTCGGCAACATGGGATAGCCCGTAGAGGTGCCGCGGAGACGCGATTTGTGCGAAACAGCCAATATTTAAACCCAGAAGATGAATGGCAGGATATGTCTACGCTCGAAATAACAAATGAAACAATCCATGTGGATGTCGAGAAGGTCGGCGGCATCGACCGTACGTCAGTCTCGTTCTCGCCGGGCGTGACGATACTCACCGGTCGCAACGCAACGAACCGTACCTCGCTTCTCCAGGGACTGATGGCCGGACTCGGGAGTACTGACGTTTCGATCAAAGGCGATGCCGATGGTGGGACTGTCGAGTTGACTGTCGGAGACGAAACGTATACCCGGACGTTGACTCGGACGAACAGTGGTGTCCACGCCGAGGGCGACGCCTATCTCAACGACCCGGAACTCGCAGAGCAGTTCGCGTTCCTGTTGGAATCGAACGACGCGCGCCGGGCGGTCGAACTGACCGAAGATCTCAGGGAGGTGATCATGCGCCCGGTCGACACCGACGCCATCGAGGCCAAGATTGAGGAGTTACAGGATGAACGCGACGATACCGAACGCCAACTCGACAACCTTCAGTCGATACAGGCCCAGCTCCCGCAACTGGACCAGCGCCGCCAGGACCTCGAAGATGAAATCGCCGAGAAAGAAGCCGAACTCGAAGCGGCCAAACAAGCCATCGAGGACGCAGATCAGGAGATCTCCGGGCCGCCCGACCAGCAGGACGAACTTGACGACTCACTCGAGCAGTTCCGTGATGCGCGCTCGGATTTGGAAGACGTCCGATACAACCTCGAAACCGAACGTGAAAGCGTCGCTGCACTCGAAGAGGAAGTCAACTCGCTCGAAAGTGATCTCGATGAGTTGCCCGAAATTCCAGCGACGGACGTCGACGACGTCGAAGCCGAGATCAGCGAGTTGCGCTCACAGCGGGAAGGACTTGACGAGATGGTCAACGACCTCCAGACGGTCATTCAGTTCAACAAGGAGATGCTCGACGGAACGAGTGCTGAAATCGCCGCTGCGCTACGCGATGACGAGCAAGACTCGGTTACCGACCAGCTCGTCGACGACCAGGTGGTCTGCTGGACGTGTGGAAGCGACGTCGCCAGCGAGTCCATCGAGGACACGCTCGACCGGTTGCGTGACCTCCGCCAAGAGAAACTGCAAGAGCGCCGCTATCTCCAGTCCGACCTCGACGAGCTGAAAACGGAGAAAGCAACACACCAGGAGCGCAAACGCCAGCGTTCGCAGATCCAGACCCAACTCAACCGCGCGCGGGACGAACTCGAACAACGACGCAACCGTGTCGAGGAACTTACCGACGAGCGCGATCGACTCCAGAAACGTCTCGAAGACCTCGAAACTGAAGTCGAGAACCAGCAAGACGAAACCCAGAGCGAACTGCTGGACCTGCACCGTGAGGCCAACGAACTTGAGTTCGAACTCGGGCAACTCGAAGACGAACTCGAGAGCGTCACAGCCGAGATCGAACAGGCCGACGAAGCACTTGACGAGCGCGACGACCTGAAAGCACGACGCGACGAAATCAGCGACGAAATCGAAGACCTGCGGACGCGTATTGACCGAACTGAACGCGAGGCTGTCGAGCAGTTCAACGACCACATGGAGACGGTCCTTGAGATCCTCGACTACGAAAACCTGGAGCGGATCTGGATCGAACGCAAAGAACAGACCGTCACACAGGGGCGTCGGAACGTACAGGAATCGGTCTTCGACCTGCATGTCGTCCGGAGTACTGCCGATGGGACCACCTACGAAGACACCATCGACCACCTCTCGGAGTCCGAGCGTGAGGTAACCGGACTCGTATTCGCGCTGGCGGGCTATCTCACCCACGACGTGTACGAGGCCTGTCCGGTCCTCTTGCTCGACTCGATCGAAGCGATCGATTCAGACCGGATCGCCCGTCTCGTCGACTACGTCGCCGACTACGCCGAGTACGTTGTCGTCGCGTTGCTCCCCGAAGACGCACAGGCGCTTGACGACGACTACCGTCGCCTCACCGAAATTTGAACAGTAGCCACCCCGGTCTGATGAGACCAGTTCGGATCTTGTCTGCCATTCAATTCACGCAGCGAAATTGAGATGGGTGTCGATGACTCCATTCCTGTCTTTCTGACCAACTTCCTGAACATGCATACATCGTATGAAATCCCACAGTTGGGAAGCAACATCTGGATTGGCGCTACTCGACACCTTCAGGGACAAAACCTATGCCTTGTGATACCGTGACACAGCTTAATGAGCCACACGGAGCAGGTGGGCTTGCCACCGGAGGAGTCGCTCCGACGCCACGTGCTGGGACCGCTCGAGACGGCGGAGTCTGTCCTTGACCAAGAGTACGAGGAAGTCGATGCCGAGCGGCGTGCCTTCAAGACATTCAGAGGCCGGGTCGCTGCTACCGAGACCGGCGCCAGCACGTCGGCCGTGCCGGCGACGCGTGTACCCCTTCGCGAGAATCGGTCGCGTGCTGCAGAGCGCGTCCGGAGCGCCTACCGCGAGACAGTCATGAGTGTCGACCACTACGACGAGGTCTACGGGGAATCACTCGTCGAAAACGTCGCGGCAGAACTGTCAGGCGAGTTGGCTGCAGGGCTGCGACGCGACGCACACCTGCAGTTCACTTCTCTCTTCAAGCAGATGCTTGTGGCGGCAGTCGACAGCGCTATCGACCAGCGCGAGAACTTCTGTACTATCCTCGATGGCGAACGGGAGTCTCTCTCCTGGAGTCGGGATGAGTTGCGTGTGCCCATAGACGAACTGGACGGAACACACGTTCCAGCAAGCGTCGGAGTCAATTTCACGAATGCTCTCGATGAGATTGCGTGCCACCGGCAGGAGACCTTCGCCGGTCGGACCGCGTCGCCACGCACCGATGGCCACGACCTCTGTGCCTATCTGTACACGGACTGTGCTTGGACGTATCCCGTGTTGACTGCCGTGACTCGGCTCCGCGGGGCGGTCAACGGTGTGGCGACGTAGCGAGCATCTGATGAGCGGCCTTGCAGTGAAGACGCACGACAGAATCACTCACACTTATCCGCGCGGACCACGGTTGTCACAGCAAATATTCCCAGTATAAATGACATTGAGTATCAGACGGGAGTTTCGGAACCCGCCATGCGTCGCGAGCCAGAGTGCGAGGGCGCGATTAGGACGGCACTCACTGATATCGGAATCGTGTTTGGCTTGATCAACATATTCAGACTAGATGTAATATTCAAGCCATTGGTCGCCAGAATAGCCGGCACTCTAAGGATTGAGAAAAACGGCACTGTCTAGTTGAGGGAGTTTGAGAAGCGAGGAGGTCGTAGCGAGAAGTGTCCATGCAACTCGCAGACCTCCTCAGAGAGCACTTGGACATCGAGAATCAAGACGCTTGGGAGAACGAGCGCACGCCGACACCCGTGCGCTGTTTCGCGGTCCGACTTCATTCGATGGGGTTGTCGCTCCGTGAAGTCGTGGGTGCGTTGGACTGGCTGGGTGTCGATCGCAGCTTTCAGGCCGTCTGGAACTGGAAAGAGAGGCTGGCCGAGACCCAGAGCGACCCGCCGACGGCGACGCCGTCGCGGGTCGCGGTCGACGAGAAACAAATCGAGGTTGACGGCGAGAAAAAGTGGCTCTACGCCGCGATCGACACGGACTCGAAACTCGTCTTAGAGGTTGATGTCTACAGCCGCCGCGGGACCGACCCCGCAGCGGCGTTCCTGCATCGCCTCACCGAGAAACACAACGTCTCCGAGACGGAGTTTCTCGTCGATGCCGTTGGCTACCTGACTGCCCTCGCGCGTCAGGAATTGAGCGGTCAGCTCAACTATACCACCCGAAACCACATCGAAAAATGGTTTCAGACCGTGACCATGCGCATCGACCGCTTTCACTCGTTCTGGCGGGGCAGTCAGGCCAGCGCGACACGGTGGCTCCGCCGGTTCAGATACTACTACAACCGCCAGCGACCCAATCAAGCCCTCGATGGCCGCACTCCCGCCCAGGAGGTGCTCAACTAGACAGTGACAGAAAAACAAATATATCAATTTCAATTATATATTATTAAAATATTATTTCTGGGTTGGTAGTACCACTTCTAGCGTCTCGAAATCCGATTCACCTATCATCTTCAATGACTGCCCTCAGCGGAGATAGTCAGTTTCGTCGACCAGAGAGTTCGATCTCTGGCCGCTCCTGCGGGGAGAACAAGCGCTTCGTGTCGGAAGAATTCTGTGTCTAATCGAGGCAGATTACGTTGGTGTCTATCTCTGCTCGCTGTGGTACAGTTCGTGGTTAACCTCATGACCGGCTTGTCGGCTTCGATGGCTAAGTTATATAAAAATTGATTATTCAGCCCGTCACTATGCGCAATTGTCGAGAACTCGGATAGCAATACTCGACACCGTCGGTGTTTTCGAGAATTCCGGGACGAGTCCGAGTATCCCCACCGGCTCAATACCGATCTCTGTCGGATGCTTACGAACAGTTCCGTCGGACTATTACATAAATCTAATAATTCTATAGTTCTAAAATATATTTGTTAATTTGGATAGCGTCTTCAACCGGTCCACCAATATTCAAATACATCGATAATTTCAAAATGATTCGTCGACCGATACTGTCGTGCTCGACGAGTTCGGTTCTGGATACCTTTCGACACCGGTCCATGCATGTCTGTCTAAATCGGCTGTTCGAAACGAGTCTGCACCATCCTGCCGTCGTCCTACTATTACGGATTCAGATACTATTTTAACCGCTAACCATGTCTGGCTCCACTATGGGATTCTTCCAGGCATCCGTGCTCTCTCTCCTCTATGTAACCACGTTTGGCGTGGCCGCACTCGCCTGTGTTGGGAGCCTCACCCGACTCCAGCAGATCACGGATCCCGACACGCGACGAGGGTTGTGGGCGCTCCTTGCGACGAGCGGTGGGTGGGCAGCCGCACACGTCGGCTTTCTCGTCTCACCGACGAGGCCGCTCAAACTCGGCTGGTACACGCTCGGATTAGTGCTCGGACTTGCTGCGGTCGGCGCTTGGCTGTACTTCTGTTCGGCCTACACCGGCCGAACTTATCATCAACACCCCACGTATCGGCTGCTCGCGATCGGCGTCTACATCGTACTCGTCGCGGTGAAAGTCACCAATCCTGTTCACCAGGAATACTTCACAACGACAGCGGTCGCCACCCCGTTCCCGCATCTGTCCGTCTACACAGGCCCGCTGCACTGGACTGTGATGGCCTTCTCGTACGCGTTGGCCTTCGTCGGCTACTTCATGTTGCTGGAACTGTTCACCGAGATCGACCTCGATACCCGCCCGCTAGTCGCGCTCGTTGGGATTACTGCCCTTCCGGTCATCTTCGATCTCATCGGCTACACCACGCCGTTCCTCATCGATATCACCTACGAACCTCTCGGGGTGGCTGTCTTCGCCGTCGGTGTCATCTTCGTCTACATCGACCGGTTCGACGCCGTCCAACTGGCTGCCGAGCGAGACACTCCGGTAATCGCCCTCGACGCCGACAACAATATCCGTGAGACAAACCACGCAGCGCGAACCATCTTTCCAGCCCTTGCCGATGCACACCGGACTCGACTGGAGACGACACTCCCGGAGGTGGCCGACTGCCTCGACAGCGACGACCCCATCCTGAAACACCAGCAGGATGGGGCTCCACAGTATTATCGTCTCACAGAAGCGCCCTACGGAACGGTTAAAGCTGGTCTCGGCCGCACCATCGTCTTCTCCGACGTGACCGAGCGCGAACGATATCGCCGGGAGTTAGAGCGCCAGAACGACCGCCTCGAACAGTTCGCCAGTATGGTGAGTCACGACCTCCGCAATCCGCTCAATGTGGCCCAGGGACGGTTCAAGCTCCTCAGCGAGGAGGTAGCTCAGGACGATGACAATGCAGCGGCTGTCGAGCGAGCCCTGACGCGGATGGAAGAGCTTATCGAGGAGATTCTCACCCTTGCACGAGATGGCCAACCCGTCGAGCAGTGGGACGCGGTACTGCTTTCGTCAGTAGTAACGGACTGTTGGAAGCTGGTCGAGACGGGAGATACCGACGTTCGGGTCGAAGATGACATCGCGTTCAGAGCAGATCCAAAACGGGTGCAACGACTGTTCGAGAACCTCTTTCGGAACGCGGTCGACCATGGCGGACCAGACGTGACGGTCACAGTCGGGGCGCTCCCCGATCAGTCTGGATTCTATGTTGCCGATGATGGGCCGGGGATCCCTGACGAAGAGCGCGACTCGGTGTTCGAGCCAGGATTCACCACCCGTGAAGAGGGGACTGGATTCGGCCTCGCCATCGTCGCAGAGATCGTCGGTGCGCATGGGTGGGAGGTTCAGATAACCGAGGGCGATACCAGTGGTGCTCGATTCGAGATTCGTGGCGTCGAGACCGTTGAGTGAGGACGTACCGGTCGATACGCTCAGCTTGCTCAGGCAGTCTGTCCCTCGGGTTCGACGTACTGTGATTCCCATTCTCGTCGGGCTTCGATCTCGCGGCATCCACGCCGAGTGAGTCTGACCGCTTGAGGCCGATCCACTCAAGAACGCGGGATACTTTCCGGAGACTCACGATGTGGTTGTACAGCAGAATCGCCAGTTCGACGAAGTAGCAAACCGTCCGCTCACGCTCGAAAAACTCACTCTCGTCGAGTACTTCAGTCAACTCGGAAAGGTTCATGTCCATCAGTTCCGCTAGGAGTCGACCATCCCATCTTTGTCGCTAAGTTAGCGGTGCCGTACCGGCTGACCCCAATCTCATCACTCGGCACTGATTTCATCGAAGTCACACGGAGCTACAGTTCGCGATCAGGAGTTGTTTCCATTGATCTCCTCGAAGAGATCCGTGATCGCTGTCGATTGCTTGGCCAGACGTTTTTCGGCCAGTGTCGGGACGGCCCACAGTTCGAGTGCTGCGTC
>Ga0207813_100138_pt1 | contig 55811 bp, 58 predicted proteins | sample A23E3SouthBayCA_2_FD_187730 | JGI IMG/M metagenome (GOLD analysis project Ga0207813, IMG submission 187730) | Aerobic enrichment media microbial communities from Eden Landing Ponds, California, USA - A23 E3 (4) (SPAdes) | ecosystem: Environmental > Aquatic > Marine > Unclassified | place... | reverse complement strand
GTCGGCGTCTACCGGCTCGTCGGCCGATTCGGCCTGTTCGTCACTCATACCACCCACAACTCCCGTGCGACCCTTAAGAATCACGTTTCCCGTCCGACGTGAGCGGCGTCGCCGCGATCACCGATAGCGGGCTTTTTCGGCCCGGCTCCCGACGGATGGGGTATGTACGAAGTCGAGTTGAAGGTACGGGCGTCCCACGAGGCGGTCCGCGAGCGACTGTCGGCGCTCGACGCCGAACCCGTCGGGCGCGTCCAACAGGTGGACACCTACTACGACGCCCCGCACCGCGACTTCGCCGAGACCGACGAGGCGCTCCGGATCCGGCGGGAGGAGGCCGACGACGGCTCGGCGACCCGGATCACGTACAAGGGGCCACTCGTCGAAGCGGCCTCGAAGACCCGCCGAGAGGTGGAGACGGGCGTCGCCGACGCCGACCGGATGGCCGAGATCCTCGATGCCCTCGGCTTCTCGCCCGCGGCCGTCGTCGAGAAGGATCGCGAACGATACCGCCTCGACGGCTACACCGTGACGCTGGATACGGTCGGCGACCTCGGAGAGTTCGTCGAAATCGAACGCGAGGCGAGCGAAGCGGACGTGGAGGCGGTCCGTGAGGGCGCCGCCGCTCACCTCCGTGACCTACATCTCGACCCGGAGGACCAGATCCGGACGTCGTATCTCGGCCTCCTGTTGGACGCAGAAAATTCCCAATAGTAATACTATAGGGCCGAAAGGTTTCCGCAAGTTATAGCACCCGGCGGCGACAATCTCCGCCGATGAGCGACCGGAACATCCGAATCGAGTCCAGCGACCGGCGTGCGGTCGAGGACCAAGAGGTGGAGATCGTCGAGCGGAAAGGGATCGGCCACCCCGACTCCCTCTGTGACGGGATCGCCGAACACGTCTCGCGTGCGCTGTCGAACCTCTATCTCGACCGCGTGGGCGAAGTGCTTCACTACAACACCGACGAGACGCAGTTGGCCGCGGGCAACGCCGCGCCGGCGTTCGGCGGCGGTGAGGTGGTCGAACCGATCTATATCCTGATCGTGGGGCGGGCGACCCGAGAGTACGAGGCGCCGGACGGCACCGAGTACACCCTCCCCGTCGATACGGCGGCGCTGTCTGCGGCCCGTGAGTATCTGAACGATGTCGTTCCCGAACTCGACTTCGGCACCGACGTGATCGTAGACGTGCGCCTCGGCGAAGGGAGCGGCGACCTCCAGACCGTCTTCGGCGAGGAGGGAGCGGCCGTCCCGATGGCCAACGACACGAGTTTCGGCGTTGGCCACGCGCCACTGACCGAGACCGAGCGGATCGTCCGCGACGCCGAGGAGCACCTCAACGGCCCTTACGCGGCCGAGAATCCGGAACTCGGGCCGGACGTGAAGATCATGGGCAAACGTGAGGGCGATCACATCGACCTGACGGTGGCCGCGGCGATGATCGACCGGCACCTCCCCGACATGGCAGCCTACCGCGACGCCGTCGATAAGGTTCGCGAGGCCGTCACGGACCTCGCAGAGGCCCGCACCGACCGGAGCGTCGCCGTCGAGGTGAACACCGCCGACGACTACGACGAGGGCTCGATCTACCTCACCACGACCGGCACCAGCGCCGAACAGGGCGACGACGGCTCCGTCGGCCGCGGCAACCGCGCCAACGGCCTCATCACCCCCAACCGACCCATGAGCATGGAGGCCACCAGCGGCAAGAACCCCGTCAACCACATCGGAAAGATCTACAACCTCCTCAGCACGCGCATCGCGGAGTCGGTCGTCGACGAGGTGCCCGGCATCCGCGAGTTCCGGGTGCGCCTGCTCTCACAGATCGGCCGCCCCATCGACCGACCGCACGTCGCCGATGTCTTCGTCGTCACCGAGGACGACGTCGCGCTCTCGGACATCGAGGCCGACATCGAGGCCATCGCCGACCGGGAACTCGCCGACGTGACCGACGTGACCCGCTCGGTCATCGAGGGCGAACTTCGGACGTTCTGAACGCCGATCCGGCCCAACCGGATCGAACCATCCTAGTATCCCGGCCGCCTACGCCGACCGTGACCGTGGACGAGCGTGACACCGTCGCCGACGGAGACGACCCCGCGGACGCCGTCCTCGTGAGCTTCGGCGAACTCTCGACGAAAAGTAGCGCGGTGCGGGCGAAGATGACCCGTCGCCTCCGGGACAACGTCGCCGCCCTCCTCGCGGACCGGGACGTCGAGGCGACGGTCGAGCGGACTTGGGCACGGCTCGTCGTCGACACCCCCGAAGCCGAACGCGCCGCCCGCGTCGCCGCCGACGCGCCGGGTGTCGTCTGGGCCCGGCCGGTGGCGACTCGTCCTGCAGACACCGACGCCATCGGCGACACACTCGCCACCTTAGCGCGTGCCGCGCCACCAACCGACACCTACGCCGTCCGCGCCCGGTGTGTCGGCGACGACGGCGACTGCTCCAGTCGCGACATCGAGCGCGACGGCGGACGGGTCGTCGGCGCCGTCACGAGCGCGACGGTCGACCTCGACGACCCCGACCGGACGTACCACGTCGAGGTGCGGAACGGTCGTGCCCACATCGCCGCTCGAAGCGTCGCGGGCCCCGGCGGGTTGCCCGTCGGGACGCAGGCGCCGCTCGTCGCACTCGTCAGTGGCGGCCACGACTCCCCCGTCGCGGCCTACGAGGCGATGCGCCGTGGCTCCCCGATCTACCCACTCTACGTCCGTCTCGGGGACTACGGCGGCCCCGATCACGAGGCCCGCGCCACGGCGACCGCCGACCGCCTCGCGTCGTACGCCCCAAACGTCGACTGTCGGCTCCGGATCGTTCCCGGGGGATCGGTCGCCGAACGACTGGTCGCCGACGTAGCGGACACTAGGATGCTCTCTTGGCGGCGCGCGATCCTGCGGATGGCAGCGGCCGTCGTAGAGCGTACCGACGCGGCCGGGGTCGTCACCGGCGAGGCAATCGGGCAGAAGTCGAGTCAGACCGCGACGAATCTCGCGGTCACCGACGCGGCGGTCGACGTCCCGGTCCACCGGCCGTTGCTCACCCGCGACAAGGAGGCGATCATCGAGCAGGCACGCGCCATCGGCACCGACGAACACTCGTCGATCCCGGTGGGCTGTGAACGGCTCGCTCCCGACACCCCCGCGACGGGGGCGACCCTCGATACCGTCGAGGCGGCCGAACCGGACGACCTGCTCGCCGACGCCGCGGCGGCCGTCGACGACCTGTGGATCGTCGACGGGTGAGCCCGTCGCAACCAATTTAGTCCCGCCCGCCGACCACACGACCGTGACGCAGGTCTGTCTCGTCGGGGACGCAGACGTCGACCTCCGATACGAACTGCTCTCGCGGGAGACGTCGCGGGCGGCACTTGCCACCTACGACCTCCACGAACCGTTCGCCAACTCGGTCGCCGTCGACACCGTCAGCCTCGGGGCCGCCGTCTCGCTTCTGAACGACCTGAACTGGTATCTCGTCCGCTTTGCGGACTGCGCGCTGGTCCGGGAACCGAGCGTCTCGACCGACGAGTGGCTCTCCCGTGACCTCGCGACGGCCGTCCGCGACGAGAACGTCGATCCCGCCGACACCGACACGTTCCTCCGCGTCTACGGCCTCGACGGCGACACGCTCGTCGAACCCATGTACGCGACCCGCACCGACGGACGCGTCCCGGAGTACGACCTCCGGCCGCTCGACGACACCGTCGTCGTCCGCGTGACCGAGGCCGAGTTCGGCGGTTAGTCGAACAGCCCGGTCGACATATAGCGCTCGCCGCTGTCCCAGAATACCGTGACCACGAACGGGTCCGCGACGTCGAGGCGTTCGGCGACCCGTTTCGCGCCGAGACTGGACGCGCCGCTCGACTGGCCGACGAGGATGCCCTCCTCGCGGGCGAGGCGTCGACACTCGTCCTCGGCGGCCGCCAGCGACACGTCCTCCACGTCGTCGAGCAGGTCTACGTCGACGTTCTCGGCGACGAACCCCGGCCCCATACCTTGGAACTCGTCCGGGCCGGGGTCGCCGCTCAGGAATCGGTTGGTGTCCGGCTGGACGCCCACGACCGTCATCTCGGGGAACTCCTCTTGCAGACGCCGGCCGGTTCCGGAGATGGTGCCGCCGGTGCCGACCCCACAGACCAGCGCGTCGATCCGGCGGTCCGTCTGCTCGAGAATCTCCGCGCCCGTCGTCCGGTAGTGAGACTCGGGGTTCGCGGGGTTCTCGAACTGCTGCATCTGGACCATCCCCTCGGCCGCCAGTTCGTCGGCCAGCGTTCTAGCGGCGTCCATCTCGCCGTCGACGAGGTGAACCTCGGCGCCGTAGGCCTTCATGATCGCGCGGCGCTCCGGCGACTTCGAGGACGGCATCACGATGTGGACATCGTACCCCTTGGCGGCGCCGACGACGGCGAGGCCGATGCCCGTGTTGCCGCTCGTGGGTTCGACGATGGTGTCGCCGGGTTCGAGTTCACCCCGCTCCTCCGCGGCCTCGACCATCGCCATGGCCGGGCGGTCTTTCGCCGACCCGCCGGGGTTCTTCGACTCGACTTTCGCCGCCACGGTCGTCCCCGGCGGAGAGTCGATCCGCACCAAGGGCGAGCCGATGGCGTCGAGGACGCTGTCGTACATGCGCACTCGGTTTGGGGCCACCGCCTAAATCGGTGATGGAACCGGGTCTTACAGTCGGGACAGGATCCGTGTCTCGAAGGCCGCGGGATCGAGCGTCTCGACCCCCTCCGCGTCGGCTCGCTCGCGCTTTCGCTGGCCGGGGTTCTCCCCGACCACGAGGTAGTCCGTCTCGCCGCTGACCGACGACGTGACGTTCGCGCCGTGGGTTTCGAGCAGGTTCGACAGCTCCGACCGGGTGTAGCCTTGGAGGCTTCCCGTGAACACGAGGGTCAGGCCGTCGAGTTCGTCCCCTCGGTCTTGGCGCTGGGGGTCGATACCGGCGTCGAGCAGTCGCTCCACCGTCTCGACGTTCGCCTCGACGTCGAAGTAGGAGACGACGGCCTCGGCCACCTCCGGGCCGACGTCCTCGACCGCTAGTAGGTCGTCGACACTCGCCGCGAGTAGTTCCTCGAGCGAGAAGGCGGCGGCGAGCGCCCGGGCTCGCTCGGTTCCGACGTGCCGGATGCCGAGCGCGTAGACGAAGGTGCCGAGGTCGACGGACTTGCTCCGCTCCAGTTCGGCCAGCAGGTTCTCGGCCGACCGCTCGCCCCACCCGTCGAGGGCCGCGAGGTCGGCGATATCGAGGGTATAGAGATCCGCGAGCGACGCGACCAGTCCTGTCTCGACCAGTTGGTCGGCGGCCGCCTCCCCCACTCCCTCGATATCCATCGCGTCCCGCGAGCAGAAGTGTTGGAGGCGTCGCCGGAGCTGTGCCGGACACGAGGCGTTCGTACAGTAGTGGTGCTCGCCCTCGCGGACGACCGGGCCGTCACAGACGGGACAGGTCTCGGGCATGGCGAAGCTCTCACTGTCGCTCTCGTCGTCCGCGACCACCTCGGACACCTCGGGGATGACGTCGCCGGCGCGCTCGATGCGGACCGTCGCGCCTGCGTGCACCCCGAGGTCGCGGATCTGTGTGGCGTTGTGAAGCGTCGCGCGGCTGATCGTGACCCCTTGGAGGTCGACGGGATCGAGCAGGGCGACGGGCGTTAGCTTCCCCGTCCGTCCCACTTGGACGACGATCCGCTCGACGGTCGTCTCGCCGGTTCGCGCGGGGAACTTGTAGGCGAAGGCCCACCGCGGGTGGCGGGCGGTCGCCCCCAGTTGCTCGCGCTTCCCGACGTCGTCAACCTTGGCGACGACGCCGTCGATTTCGTACTCGAGATCCTCGCGGGCGGCCATGAGGCGGTCGCGGTAGTCGAGCGCCGCCGCGACGTCCTCGACGAGCGTCGTCTCGTCGTTCACCCGAAACCCCAGTTCGCGGAGGAGAGCGAACGCCTCGCGCTGGCTGGCAACCGTCGCCGACGTCTCGATCACGTCGTAGAAGAAGACATCGAGCGGGCGGTCCGCGACTGTGGAGGGATCGAGCAGTCGAACCGTCCCGGCCGCCGCGTTCCGCGGGTTGGCGAAGGGATCGTCGCCGCGCTCGATCCGCCGCTGGTTCAGGGCTTGAAAGCCCGAGCGGGGCATGTACACCTCGCCCCGAACGGCCAAGAAGTCGGGCGCATCCCGCAGGCGCAGGGGGACGCTTCCGACCGTCCGGAGGTTCGCCGAGACGTCCTCGCCCTCCTCGCCGTCACCGCGGGTAACCGCACGGTCGAAGACACCGTCCTCGTACACGACCTCGACGGAGAAGCCGTCGAACTTCGGTTCCGCCGAGTAGGTCACGTCGCCGACGGCCTCCCGGATGCGACGGTCGAACTCACGGATTTCGTCGGCATCACCGGAGGATTGCAGACTCAAGAGCGGGGCGACGTGTTCGACCGTCTCCAGTTCGTCGAGCGGGGCGCCCCCCACCCGGCGGGTCGGCGAGTGTTCGTCGTCGAGGCCGAACGCCGACTCTAGGTCGTCTAGGCGGTCGAACAGTGCGTCGTAGGTTCGGTCGGCGATCACAGGGTCGTTCGCCACGTAGTAGCGGTAGTTGTGGTATTCGATTGCCGCCCTGAGCCGTCGGGCCTGTTCGCGGGCCGTCGCCGCGCCGAGGTCGTCGACCGGCGCGAACGACGTGTCCGGGTCGCGTACGTACGGGTTGTCCGCTGGTTCCTCGACCATCTCGCTGTCCACACAGGGGGCCGCCGGATACGAATAGCCGGCGACTCGCGGCGGCCGGCGACGGGTGGGATGCCCGGAGCGTCGGCGTTAAGCCCGTGGACGCGGTAACTCCGCCCATGACGGCGACACTGGAGACGATGGAGCCGACCGGGACTTGGGAGGGCGACGACGAGGTACTGGCGGCGCTCGGCCGCGAGGGACTCACCTACAAGGTGTGGGGCGCAGACTGGTGTGGCGACTGTCAAGGGCAGTTGCCGACCTTCGCGGCCGCCCTCGACGCCGCGGGCGTCCCCGACGAGCGGATCGAACGGTATCCCGTCGACGACGACAAGGACGGCGAGGGCGTCGACGCCTACGGAGTCGAATACATCCCGACGGTCGTCGTCGAGCGGGCGGGCGAGGAGGTCACCCGGTTCGTCGAGGCGGAACCGGAGCCCATCGCGGAGTATCTCGCGGCACAGATCGCCGAGCGCGACGAGCAGGCACAGGCCTAATCGAGCCAAGAGAGCGCCGCGTCGAGATCCGTTTTTGGCGGCGAGCAGGTGAAATCGCGACAGGCGTAGGCCGTTGGCTCGCCGTCGACGGCGTCACGGTTCGCCCAGATGGGCGGTGCTTCGTCGAGGCCGAGCGTCGCCAGCCAGTCGTCGAGAGCGTCGTCGTCGGCCGGCCGGGGGGCGATCACGCCCGTCGGCAGTGGCGTCTCGGCGAGCGTCTCCCGCCACTCCGTCGGCAGGTCGTCGGCGGCGAGTGTCAACTCGACCGGGCCGCGGGCGTGGGCGTCGGCCGCGAGGACGAGCGAGGCGTGTTCGAGCGGGCTGCCCCGGATCCGGTCGGCGTGGGTCGACAGGAGTCGCTCGGTGATCGCCGCGAAGTCCTCCTCGGGGGCGAAGGGGTCGAGTTGCTCGAAGAGGGCGGCCGCGACGCCGAGACTCGACGGCGTCGACTGATCGTTCAGTTCTTGCGGGCGGGTCACCAGCCCCTCGCCGTCGGCGGGCGTGTAGTAGAGCGTCCCCGCGTCCGCGTCCCAGAACGCCGCGCGGACGACGCGGGCGAGTTCGAGCGCGAAGGCGAGGTGGTCGACCTCGCCGGTCACCTGATAGCAGTCGAAGGCGCCCTTCGCGAGGAAGGCGTAGTCGTCGAGATAGCCCTCGACGGCGACGTCGCCGTCCTTGTAGCGCCGGGAGAGGCACTTGGCGTCGGCGTCCCAGAGGTGCTCACGGACGAAGGCGAGCGCGTCGGTGGCGGTGCCCGCAAGCGCCGGGTCGAGGACGCGCGCCCCGGCCGCGACGGCGGAGATGGCGAGGCCGTTCCACCCCGCCAACACCTTCTCGTCGCGAGCGGGCCGGGGGCGCTCCGCGCGGGCCTCGAAGGCTCGACTCCGCGCGGCCATCAGGGCGCGCTCGACCGTCTCGGTGGACAGATCGTACGACTCCGCGAGGGTGGCGTAGCTCGTCGCCGCCGTGAGCACCGTCGTGCCGCCCTCGAAGTTGCCGCCGGACGCGACGCCGTAGCGGTCACAGAACAGGTCCGCAGCCGTCTCGGCGTCGACGCCGTCGACGTCCAGATCGGCGAGCGCGTCGTGGACTTCCTCGGGAGTCCAGACGTAGAACGCCCCTTCGGCGTCCTCGGCGTCCTCGTCGTCGACCCGCGACGCAGGCGGGCGGCTCTGGGCGTCGAGCGTGCTGTAGAACCCGCCGTCCGGGTGTCGGAGTTCCCGTTCGAGAAAGGCGACCGTCTCGGCGGCGACACGGGCGTAGCGGTCCGACCCCGTCACTTGGGCGGCCAGTAGTGACACCCGCGGGAGTTCCGCGTTGTCGTAGAGCATCTTCTCGAAGTGAGGGACGGTCCACTCGCGGTCGGTGGCGTAGCGGTGGAACCCGCCGCCGACGTGGTCGTAGAGGCCGCCAGTTGCCATGGCGTCCAGCGCCTCGACGGCCACCTCGCGGGCCGCCTCGTCGCCGTCGAGGGTCGCCGCCCTGAGCAGGAGGTCGAGTCTGCGGGGCTGGGGGAACTTCGGCCCGCCGGAGCCAAAGCCGCCGTGTTCGCGGTCGGCGCTCCGGATCGCCGCCGCCGTCGCCGAGCCCAGAAGATCAGACTCCGGTGGCTCGCCCGGCGACTCCGGCGTCGACTCCAGTTCGTCGGTGATGGCCGCCGTCCACTGATCGGCGCGGTTCTCGATCTCTTCGCGGTCCTCTCGCCAAGATCGGGAGATGTCTTCGAGCAACTGGTGGAATCCGGGACGGCCACGCTGTGGCTCCCGCGGGAAGTAGGTCCCGACGTAGAACGGCTTGCCCTCGGGGGTGAGAAAGACCGAGAGCGGCCACCCACCGCCACCCGAAACCAGTTGGCAGATGGTCTGGTAGACGCTGTCGAGGTCCGGGCGTTCCTCGCGGTCGACCTTGATCGGGACGAAGTGCTCGTTGAGCGCCGACGCGACCGTCTCGTCTTGGAAGCTCTCTGCCTCCATGACGTGACACCAGTGACAGGCGGAGTATCCGACCGAGAGGAAGATTGGCACGTCGTGTTCCCGAGCGGCCGAGAGCGCCGTCTCGTCCCACGGCTGCCAGTGTACCGGATTGTCGGCGTGTTGTTCGAGATACGGGCTGGCCTCCTCGTTGAGGCGGTTCCGACGCGTCGGCATCGTCATGCGCGTTCGTTGGATGCCCAGACGGGTAAACCCAATAGAACCGACCGCGCCGGGCGGGTCGCCGCAGGCTGGCGAACACAGGCAACCATTTTGTAGGTGGTGTCCGATTCGGTGGTATGGATGTCGCGGCGTGGGAACGACGGATCGCCGTCCACGCGCCGTCACTCATCGTCGTCCTCGCGCTCGCTGTCGCCGTCGTCTCGGTCGCCAACTTTCTCTCCGATGTCGGACAGTTGGGTATCAGCCTCGGCCCCGTCCTCTCGCTCGCCCTCTGTCTCTCGCTGTCGGCCGGCCTGTTCTGGTTGGGTCGCTGGCTCTCGGGGAGTGACCTCCCCGTGGCGGACACGTGGTCGGTCGTCCGGTGGTGTCTCGCGGGGATGGCCGTTTTCGTCGCCCTGTCCTCGCTGACGGTCGGGATTCGACTCCTAGAGGGACGAGCCGTCGGCGAGGCGATGTTCGGCGTCATCGTCGTCGGCGCGGGCGGCGGCATCGGCGGTGGCGTGGTCGGCATCTACTACGCCCGGGCGAAGCGCGCGGCCCAAGAGGCCGACCACCGCCGAGACGCCCTCGTCTTCCTGAACAGTCACCTCCGACACAACGCGCTGAACGCGACGCAGGTGATCCAAGGATACACCGGACTGCTCGCCGAGCGAACCGAAGGAACCGAGGAGTACCTCGACCCAATCGAGCGGCGGAGCGACGCCATCGCGGCGCTGATCGAGGACGTGAAGCGACTGTCCGACGTCTTCGCCGGGGAGCAGGAGCCGGCACCGATGGATATCTCGACGAGCATCCTACGGGTCGCCGAGGACATCAGGTCCACGTATCCGGCGGCGACCGTCGAGGTGGACGTAGACCCGGAGCTGTACGTACTGGCGACCGACGCCGTCTCGGCGGTGTTCACGAACCTCCTCCGCAACGCGGTCCAGCATCACGACCGCTCGGAGCCGACGGTGTGGGTAACCGCCGAGCGCCGAGAGCGGACCGTCCGCGTCTTCGTCACCGACGACGGCCCGGGAATCCGCGACGACGTGAAAGCACACCTGTTCGAGTCGGCCATCGAGTCCGGTGAGGGGCGGGGTATTGCGCTCGTGAAAACGCTGTTGAACCACTACAACGGAGACATGGAAGTACGCGACAACGACCCCCGGGGAACCGAAGTCGTCGTCGAACTCCGGCGGCCGCCGCCGCGCTGACTATATCCCGCCGGCGGGTCAACGGAGGGTATGCGATCACTCGACGACACTTGCGGGACGTTCGCCATCGGCGGCGAACACGTAGTCAACCGCCTCGGATTCGGTGCGATGCGCATCACCGGCGAGAGTGTCCTCGGACCGCCAGAGGACGCCGCCACGGCCCGGCGCGTCCTCGACCGGGCGGCCGAACTCGGTGTCGACCTCGTCGACACCGCGGACGCGTACGGCCCGGGGACCAGCGAGCGCCTGCTCCGAGAGGCCGGAACGCCAGACGACGCCTTCGTCGCCACCAAGGGTGGCTTGCTTCGCTCGCCCGACGGCGACTGGCTCCGTCACGGCAACCCCGAGTACCTCCGGAACGCCGCGCTGTGTAGCCGCGACCGCCTCGGCGTCGAGACGATCGACCTGTACCAGTACCACGCACCCGACTCCGACGTGCCCATCGAGGCGTCGATGCACGCACTCGCCGATCTCAAGGACCGTGGCCTGATCCGTCACGTCGGCGTCAGCAACGTCTCCGTCGACCAACTGGAGCGCGCTCGCGACGTCGTGGAGGTGGCGACGGTGCAAAACGAGTACAGCGTCGCCGACCGCACCCACGACGACGTTCTCGACGTCTGCGAGGCGAACGACATCGGCTTCCTGCCCTACTTCCCGCTCGGGGGCGGCGACCTCGGGACGAAAGCCGACGCGCTCGACGCGGTGGCCGAGACCCGTGACGCGACGCCACGACAGGTCGCACTCGCGTGGCTGCTCGACCACTCGCCGGTGATTCTCCCCATCCCCGGGACGTCGAGTGTCACACACCTAGAGGAGAACGTCGCGGCGGCCACACTTGACCTCGCAGACGACGAGATGCGACGCCTGTCTGCATAGACGGGGCCGAGAGTCACAGGCAGTTGCGGGCGGCGCGCCACCGGCCGCCGACTCGCCCGGCGCCTTCGAGGTGATGCCGTCGCGACTGTGGGTGTCGACCACGGCGGCAGCGTTTCGCGACCCCTCGTCGTCGGTCGTCTCGGTGAACTCGCGACCGAGCCCTGCGCTAGATACCTCCCCGACGAGCGGACGCTCAGGACGGCTGCATAGGGAGGCGTGTCAGAGCCGACTGGTAGTCGGTGACGAGCGTCTCGACGATGGCGTCGACGGTGTCGGATTCGAAGGTCCAGAAGCCGGTGTACCGTCCGTTGTCGTCCTCGCGTGCGAGCAGAGCGCCGTCGTCGTCGTCTTCGGGGCCACGGTACGCGACGAACCAGTAGTCGCCGACGCCCGCATCGGCCTCGTCGGCGTAGGCGGCCACGCCGCTCCAGTCCGACGGCGCCCAGTCGTGTCGCCCGTAGACCGTCGTGTCCACCCCGCATCCGGAGAGCTTCCGGTATCGCGACCACAGCGCCGGATCGTCGCGCAGGAGGGAGAAGTGCTGAATCCCCGCGTGGAGTTCCCCGACTCCACGACGCCACGCGCGGGTCTCGAGCAGGTGCGAGACACAGGCCAGCGCGAGTTTCCCCTCGGCGGACAGTGAGTAGACGTTGCCGTCGAGTCGGGCGAGAAAGCCCTCGACGGCGGCGTTCTGGTCGCCCACGATATCCGAATCGGGACCGATGTCGCCGTTGAGAGAGTCATAGAGGTACTCGTGGAGTTCGGCGACGCCGATAGAGCCGAGGTAGTCGTCGCCGTCGGTGAGCACCAGAAACGCGTCGGGAAGCGCGGAGACGGAGACGTGCTCCGTTTCGAGGTCGAACCGGTCGAAGTACTCGACGATATCGTCGACCTTCGAGTCGACCCCAGCACCATTCACGACGGCGATGCGTCGCCGGTGGCACTCCAGTTCGTCGATGAACCGCTGGAGGGAACGTGGCACTGTGTACCCTTGCACCCCGTTTGTCGGCAACCTACTAATACGCTCGGGCAGCGGATCTGGCTATCCGAGAAACGTCGCCAGAAAGAGCAGGGCGAACCCCAGTGAGAGACAGAACCCGCCGACTCGGCCGATCCAAGTGTGTTCTCGGACCTCCGTGCGGTTCCCCTCGATCCGGTAGTCTTGGAACTCCTCGTTGTACTCGACGTAGCTCGGCATCTGGAAGAACTCCACGAACACCAGTGCGCCGCCGAGTGCGCCGAGGGCCGATCCGAGCAGTCTGAGTGCGTTCGCGACGGCCACCATGCCCGGACGGGCGACTGACGGGGACAAAAATCCTCCGAAGCTTCATACGTGAACACGAGGCCAAGGCCGGCCGTGTTCGATCCCCGTTCCGATCCGTGGTCTGTGCTCGCCGCCGTGTTCGCCCTCGGCGTGGCGACGACGGTTGCGGCGCCAGTGACTGCCGCCACCACCCCCACCCCGCCGGCCATCGTCGGCGCCGTCCCAAACCCGGCCGTGGACGGCGATGCCGGCGAGTTCGTCGTCGTGGCCGTCCCGCGGGCCGCCGCGAACTGGACGCTGAGCGACGGCGAGACGACCGTGTCGCTCCCGACCAATCCGGCCGAGCGCCCCGGAACGCGGTTCGCCGTCGGGGATCGGCCGAACGCGACGCGACGGCTGGCCGAGGTGCCGGTCCTCGGCGTCCCCCGGCTGTCGCTCTCGAACGCCGGCGAACGGCTTACTCTCCGTCGTGACGGCACCGTCGTCGCGGACCTCGACTACCGGGACGCCCCCGAAGGGGAGCGACTCGTCGTCGAGGGTGACGGCCGCCGGTGGCGTCCCGTCGGGTTCGAGCCACGCGCGGTCCGACCCCACGGCACTGCGAAGGTTCGTGGATTCCTCCTTCCGGACAGCCCCGAGGTACCCCTCGATACGCTCCGCGGGGCCGAGCGTCGACTCCTGCTCGCGGGCTATACGTTCACCAGCGAGCAGGTCGCCGACGCGCTCGTCGCCGCCGCCGAGCGCGGGGTCAGGGTTCGCGTCCTCGTCGACGCCGACCCGGTCGGCGGCCGCTCCGCGCGTGGGGCCGCGGCCCTCGACCGACTCGCCGACGCGGGGATCGAGGTGTCGGTCCTCGGCGGGCCTCACGCTCGCTTCGAGTACCACCATCCAAAGTACGCCGTCGTCGACGACCGTGCGCTCGTGCTGTCGGAAAACTGGAAGCCGGCTGGGGTCGGCGGCCGGAGCAGCCGCGGATGGGGTGTCGTCGTCGACTCCCGGTCGGTCGCGGACGACTTGGCTGGCCTCTTCGAAAACGACACCGGTGGTCGGGACGCGATTTCTTGGCGGCGCCACCGACGGGGGAAACGGTTCGAGTCGGGGACGGCGGCCGACGGAACCTATCCGTCGCGGATCGACCCGCTGACGGCGACCGGGCGCGTCCGCGTGCTCACCGCCCCGGGAAACGCCGAGTCGGCGGTCGTGGAGGTGATCGACGACGCCGACGACCGGGTGGACGTGATCCAGCCGAGCATCGGCCGCCGCGACGGGCCACTCCTGCGAGCGACGGTGCGGGCCGCCGAGCGCGGCGTCCGGGTGCGAGTCCTGCTCTCCGGGGCGTGGTACGTCGCCGAGGAGAACGACGCCTTGGTCGACTGGCTGAACGACGTCGCCGAGCGGCGCGACCTGTCGCTCACGGCACGACTCGCCGACCCTCGCGGACGGTACGAGAAGGTTCACGCAAAGGGCGTCGTCGCGGACGACACGGTGGTCGTCGGAAGCCTGAATTGGAACGCAAACGCCGTCGCGGACAACCGCGAGGTGGCGGTGGCCGTCCGAAGCGACGAGCTAGCGACGTACTTCCGCGAGGGCTTCGCCGCCGACTGGACGGGAGACGTGGGGCGGACGACGTGGGTGCTCGCGGCTGGCGCGCTCGCGGCGCTGCTCGTCGCCATTCTAGTCGCGAGAAAGACGGTTCGGTTCGGGGACCGGCGGTGAGCGACGCCCGGGCCGCTCAGGGATCGAGTGTCGTCGCGCTCGACAGCGCCTCGTCGAGTTCCGCGTCGGCCATCTTCTCGACGAGTGCGTCGATAACCTCGCTTCGCATGCCCTTCACGAACTTGATCGACCCGACGACGAGGTGACCGCCGCCGGAGACGCCGCCGCCGACGACCTCCTCGTCGAGTTCGGCAACCATCTCGGGGATGTCGAGGCGGACACCGTCCGAGCGAAGCACGGCGAAGTCGGGGCCGTAGCCGATGGTGATGACGGGATCGCCCGTCTCTTCGACCTTCCGGTCGTGAAGGTTGCCGGTGGTCTTGCCCGGCGCGGGGTAGGTGAACCGGTAGGCGAAGTCGTCGAGGTCGACCCGGTACAGGTGGGCGTCGTTGTCCAGCCGTTCGTGCTCGACGTGCGGGTCGAGCGCGGCGAGTTGGCGGTCGATGTCGCGCTCGGCCCGGTCGGCGAGGAAGTCGACGAGTTCCGCGTGGCGGCGCTCGTCGTCACAATCGACGTTCAGAACGTCGCTGACGAGCGTCTCGCCCTCGCTGTAGCGGAGCCAGTGGGCGGCGTAATCGAGAGCTTCGCCGATACGGACGAGATCCGTGCGGTCGTAGCCCGCCTCGCCGGCTAGGTCGACGAAGGCGTCCATCGCCTCGGCCTTCGACCGGTCAGAGAGTCCCGCCACCGCGGGGACGTGCCGGAGTTCGTCGGTCATCTCCGGGTCGATCATCCGCGCGAGTTCGACACACATCATCCCCGTGGTGATGCGGTAATCCTCGCCGTGGAGGTAGGGGTTGACGTGGGCGTCGAGGAGGTCCTCGACGGCCTCGGGGTCGGGATGGTGGTGGTCGACGACGGCGATGGGGACGTCGTAGTGTGCGAGGTTCTCGTAGGCGGGAACGTCCTCCTCGGTGCTGCCGTTGTCGAGCATGAGCAAGAGCGGAAGCTTCTGCCCGTGGCGTTCGCGGCCTTCGAGCGCGAAGTTGAGGTCGCGGGTCACGTCCTCCATCTCGTAGAACGGCGCCTTGCTCGGGAGGCGCTTGATGAGGTGTCGCGAGGCGTCCTCGTCGTCGTGGACGGTGGCGATGAAGCGTTCGAGCGCCACTTGGACCGGGAGCGAGGCGCACATGCCGTCGCCGTCGGCGTGGTGGCGAACCCTGATCGGCCGTCCTTCGAGGACGGTTCGCCGGAGCCGTCGGGCGAGGGATTCGAGGCCCGGACGGAGCTTCTCGAACTCGGCCCACTCGACGAGCGGCTCGACGTCGTGGGGCTCCGCGCGCTCGGCCAAGCCGGCGTCGACGGCCTCGTGGACCTGTTCGGCGGCCGACCCGTTCAGCCGGGCGAGCGACTCGACCTCGATCTGTGGGCTCCCCTCGTGTTCCTCGACCGTCCCCGAGATACGGACGGCATCGTCGAGTTCCACGTCGGGATGGGCGCGCACGCCCGCCTCCTCGAAGGCCGTGCAGGCGACGATTCCGGTCGCGTCACAGCAACGGAAGACGGTCGGGCCGGCGGTCTGTTTGACTTGGATGATCCGCCCCTCGATGGTGACGGTCTCACCCACCGAGAGCGCCTCGGCTCGCGTGATCGTCGGCTGGTGGTCGACGGCGACGGTGCGGTAGTCGTCGAGGTCGGCCTCCGCAAAGGCGACGTCGCCGTCGTCACGGATCTCGTCGAGTTCGACGAGGAGTCGGTCGCCGACGTCGTAGTCGCCGTCGAGGTTCGACTCGTGGACGAGACCCGATACCTCGTCCGAGACGTCGACGAAGATTCCGTAGGCGACGACGCCGTTGACGACGGCGTGATAATACTCGCCGACGTCCACGTCCTCGGCCGTGCAGTCGGGTGCGAGATCGTAGACGACGGGGCGGGACTCGCCCCGGGTGTCGGTGCCGGAATCCCCGGCATTCCCAGCTGTCATATCACTGTGTGATCGGTGCCCGAAGTTAAGCCTTGCAGAATACGTCCGTGCTTGGACCGCCGCGCCCGCGTCGTCGTCGGGCATCCGGAACGCTTAGAAGGCGACGCCACCGAGCCGTAGCCATGCGGTGTCTCGGGATGGAACCCGTCGACCGAACCGCCGAACCCTCCATGGCGGACACGTCCGAACGCCGACGGCGGGGAGGCGTCGACTGCGACCCATGACCGCCGTCGTCGCTCAGGGCACCTTCGACATTCTCCATCCCGGCCACGTCCACTATCTCTCCGACGCCGCCGCGATGGGCGACCACCTCCACGTCATCGTCGCTCGCGGAGAGAACGTCACTCACAAGCCGAAACCGATCCTGTCGGACGGCCAGCGCCGTCGGATGGTCGATGCGCTCGACGTCGTCGACGAGGCCCATCTCGGGCATCCAGAGGATATCTTCGTCCCCATCGAACGCATCGATCCCGACGTCATCGTCCTCGGGTACGATCAACACCACGACGAGGAACACCTCCAGTCGGCTCTTCGGTCACGAGGTATCGACTGTCGGGTGGACCGGGCGTCGGCACGCGACGCGCCCCCAGAGGAACTATCCTCGACCGGGCGCATCGTCGATCGGATCGTCGAGCGTCGGAGTTAGAAGGCGCCGTCGGGACGGCTGTTCGGTACGCTGGTCGTAACTACGCGAGAACCGGTGCCCGAGCGACCGACTCGTCGTGTGCGCTGACGACCTCGTCGGTCTCTTCGGGTTCGAGGTCACCGGAGGAGTCGCCCTGTTGCTCCTCGACGAACTGCTGGTACTCGTCTTGGGAGACGACCTGAATCTCGAAGTACATCTGAGAGTGGGCGACGCCGCAGAACTCGGCGCAGTAGCCTTGATAGGTGCCTTCCTCCAGCGGCACGGTCTTGATGACGTTCGATTGACCGGGCATGGCGTCCTGTTTCAGTCCCATCTGCGGGACGTGGAAGGCGTGTAATACGTCACTTGATGTGATGTTGAAGTAGACGTCTTGCCCGGCTGGAACCACGATGGTGGGCGACGTACTGGAAAGCGAGACGTCCTCTTGGGGGTAGCTCGCGCGCCAGCCCCACTGGAAAGCCTCCATGTGGACGAGAACGTCACCTTGGTCCGAGGCGACCTCCTCTTGACCACCTTCGAAGGTGACGTTCTCGTTGGCGAGGACGCCGTAGGAGGCGACGCCGACGAACAGCAGGATGATGGCAGTGGCGACGGTCCACGTAATCTCCAACCGACGGTTCTCCTCGGTCGGGGACGCCTCGTCGGCGTTCTTGAACCGATACACCGTGTAGATGAGGATGCCCTCCACCAGAAGCGTGATCGGGACGCCGATCAGCAGGAGCTTCTGATTCAGGTTGTTGATGAGTTCTGCGGACACCGAAGTCTGGGCCGCAACTGGATCGGCGGCGAGGGAGAGAGCGACCGCCGACAGCAGCGACGCCAGCAGGAGGCGCGACCGTTTCATGCTCTATCGGTCGTTAGAATCACCCCCGTAAATACCTACTGATAGGGCGGATCGGACGGCATCGGGGTGCCAACCGCCGGGTGAGAAAAAGCGGGGCGCCTAAATAGGCGGATTCCCAAGTTTCGGCAGTGATGGACACGTGGTACGAGACGTGACCGACCGCGTCCCGGGGCTGCTCGCGGCGAGCGCGATGGGCGTGTATCTGCTCGTGCTCGTCGGGACGACAGTCGCCGTCACGGACGCCGCGGCGACCTGTGGCGCATGGCCGGCGTGTGGTGACGGAACAGCGCTCCCGACGACCACTGCCGGAGCGCTGGTGATCGGCCACCGTCTCGCCGCCGTCGGCGTCGGCTTGCTCGTCCTCCTAGCCGGCGTCGCCGCGTGGCGCCGGAACCGGAGCCGTCGTGTCCGAGCCGCCCTCGGCGTTTCGATGTGTTGTTATCCCGTTCAGGCCGCCCTCGGAGCTGTCGTCGCGACGAACGGGCCGACCGCCGTCCTCTCGGCCGCCCACCTGCTCGTGGGCGTCGTCATCTTCGGGGGGTTGGTCGCCGCCCTCGCTTGGACACTCGAGGCGGACACCGGCGATCCGTCCGACGACCCCGTAACCGATCCGGAGGATCTCTCCATGCCCGAGGCCCCGGCCGACCCCGAATCGCCGACTCTTCCGGAGGAGCCGGTGGCTCGCGTTCGGGCGGTCGCCGGCGCGTATTTCCGGCTCACGAAGCCGCGGCTGATGTGGCTGCTCTGTCTCGTCGCCTCGGCGGGGATGGCACTCGCCGCCGGCCCGGCGCTCGAACCGCGGACGGTGGTCCTGACCCTGCTCGGCGGCGTCCTCTCTATCGGCGCCAGCGGGACCTTCAACCACGTCCTAGAGCGAGACGTCGACCGACGCATGAACCGCACCAGCGACCGCCCAATCGCGACCGACGTCGTGTCGGTGCGTAACGCACTGATCTTCGCCGGTCTGCTGACCGTCGGCTCGCTCGTCTCGTTCGCCGCCGTCAACCCTCTCGTGGCCGTCCTCGGCCTCCTTGCCATCGTCTTCTACAGCGTGATCTACACGCTGATCCTGAAGCCCAACACCGTCCAGAATACGGTCATCGGCGGCGCGGCCGGCGCGCTTCCGGCGCTGATCGGCTGGGCGGCGGTCACGGGATCGGTCGGGTTGGGCGGCCTCGTGCTCGCGACGGTCATCTTCCTGTGGACGCCCGCGCACTTCTACAATCTCGCGCTGGCGTACAAGGACGACTACGCTCGTGGTGGGTTCCCGATGATGCCCGTCGTCCGAGGGGAGACCGAGACCCGAAAGCACATCCTCTGGTGGCTGGCGGCGACGCTGGTCGGCGCGGGCGTGCTGGCGACGTGGGAGCCGCTGGGCTGGGTCTACGTCCTCACCACCGTGGTGCTGGGGGCGGCGTTCCTCTGGGCGGTCGTGCGGCTCCACGTCGACCGCACCGAATCCGCGGCGTTCCGGGCGTTCCACGCCTCGAACGCCTACCTCGGCGCGCTGTTGCTCGCGGTCGTCGTCGACACGCTGGCGTTCTGACCCACCAAGGGTAAAGGGTAAGCCGGTGGCCGTTGCCAACGGGTGTATGGAGAACGTAGCGATCATCGGCGCGTCGATGACGCAGTTCGGCCAGCGGGACGGCTGGGTCCTCGACTTACTTTCGGAGGCCGGAACAGCGTGTCTCGACGACGCCGGCGTCTCACCGGATGCGATCGATCACCTCTATGTCTCGAACATGGCAAGCGGTGAGTTCGAGGGACAGACGGGCATCATGAATGCCGTCGCTCACGATCTAGCAGCGATGCCGGCCTACACCGCCCGGATCGATCAGACGAGTTCGAGCGGCGGGGCCGGCGTCAAACACGCGTGGCAGTCGGTCGCCAGCGGCGCCAGCGACATGACCCTGCTCGTCGGCGCGGAGAAGATGACCCACCGGACCACCCCGGAGGCGACGGATGTCATCGCCTCCATCACCCACCCGATGGAGTACAAACACGGCGTGACGCTGCCGAGTTTCGCCGGGCTCACCGCGCGGCTCTACCTCGATACGTACGACGCCCCACGCGAGAGCCTCGGTAAGGTGGCGGTGAAGAACCACCGCCACGGCGTCCACAACGAACACGCTCAGTTCCAGAAGGAGGTCGACCTAGAGACGGTCTTGGAGTCGCCGATGGTCGCCGACCCACTCCGACTCTACGACTTCTGTCCAATCACCGACGGGAGCGCGGCGCTCATGTTCTGTCCCGAGTCGGTCGCGAAGAAGTACACCGACGACTACGTACTCGTCCCCGGCGTCGGCGGCGCGACGGATACCCACGTCGTCCACGAGCGTGCGGACCCGACGACGATGCGTGGCGTCGTCGAATCGAGCAACATCGCCTACGACATGGCGGACCTCGGACCCGAGGACGTCGACGTGGCCGAACTCCACGACATGTTCACGATCCTCGAATTCCTCCAGAGCGAGGATCTCGGCTTCTTCGAGAAAGGCGAAGGTTGGAAGGCCGTCGAGGAGGGCCGCACCGAGATGGGCGGCGACCTCCCGATCAACCCCTCGGGCGGCCTGAAGTCGAAGGGCCACCCGCTCGGCGCGAGCGGCGTCGCGCAAGTGTACGAAATCTACGAGCAACTGCTCGGCGAGGCCGGCAAGCGGCAGGTCGACGGCGCCGACACCGGGTTGGCGTGTAACGTCGGCGGCTTCGGCAACTGCGTCATCACCACCCTCATGGAGGCAGCCTAATGATGGAAGCGTACCAGTATCCCGACGGCAGCATCACCTACCCGGGCCACCCCATCGGTCCCGGCGGTAAGGAACCGGTCGATACGGTCGATCTCAGCGAGTACACCGCCGAGGTGGTCACGTGGACGACGAGTATGGCCGCCCCGCCGGGCGTCCGGGAACCGAACACCCTCGCCATCGTCGAGTTCGACGTGGACGGCGAACCGGTTCGCGCACTCGGCGGCGTGACGACCGACGACGTCGAAATCGGCGACGAGGTGCGTCCGGTGTACGTCGAGGAACTCCGGGAACCAGGGGCCGGCATTCGCGAACCGGAGAGTCAGGATTGGGACGGCTACCGGTTCGAACCGGTCTAATCCGACCGTTTCCCGCTACAGTATGCCCTCCTTCCGAACGAAGCGGGGACGGTGTCACCTCGACGACGGCCGTCTGCGCCTAGAATCCAGCCTACGCGGCCAGTTTCGGCGCTATCGTGAGGGGAACCGACTCCTCTTTTACACCGCCGTTGCTGGCGTCCTCGCGAGTATCGGCTTCGTCGTCGGCAAACTGCTGGCCGGCGACCTGCGGACGCTCCTTCTCGTCGGCGTGATCGCCGTTCTCGTCGCCGGGATCGCACGCGCGAGCAATTATTTACGTGGGTTCACGACGGCCGACGACATTCCGCTGGCGGCCATCGAGTACGTCCGACCGGTGCGGGGAACGAAGGGACTGACTAGGCCGCGGTTCGTCGTCGCGTATACCGTCGACGGCGACACGCGGCGGCGGTACGTAATGATGCCGTCGCTGTGGCTGTCGTACGGCGAGGCTGAGTTTCGGCGCGCGACCGAGACGTTCCGCGATGCGGGTCTCACGATCCGCGAGGACTGAGCCTACTCGTCGGGCGCGTCGTCGATGAGGACGATGGCTTCGCCGTCGATGACGGTTTCGCCGTCCTCGTCCTCGACGACGGTGGTGAGCCGATAGCGGCCGTCGCCGAGATCCTCGACGACCTCACAGATAGCGGTTACCGTCTCGTCTACGTCGACCGGGCCGAGGAACTGCAGATCCTGCGAGAGGTAGATCGTCAGCCCGGGGAGACGGGCCAGCGCGGCGCTGATGAGCCCAGAGACGAGCGTCCCGTGGACGATGCGCCGGCCGAAGCGGGTCTGCTCGGCGAAGTCGTCGTCGAGGTGGAGGCGGTTCGTGTCGCCGCTCGCGTCGGCGAACTCGCCAATCTCGCGCTCGGTCAACTGTTTCGAAAAGCGGATGCGGTCGCCGACGCTGACGATGCCGTCGCCGTCGTCGGCGTGTTCGAACGTCCAGTCGGACTTCGAGTAGGTCACGCCGGGTGTCACTGGTGGCTGACGGTCGGACTCGTCGGCCTCGCCGTTGGCTGTGAACATCGCCCGGTTGACCGCCATCATGCTGCTGTAGAAGTGTTCGACGCTGTTCGAGAAGTGTTTGCCTGATTCTACCCACGCGTCCGTGAGACTACCCATCGGGGTCTGTGATCGTTCCTGCATCGTGTGTCTCTCTATTGTTGGTGCTGGCCGGTTAAAGACTGGTCGCTTTTGTCGCCGGGTACACCCGGTCGAAACCATGCGATGTCTTTGAGTGGTATAGAGTGGTAACGAAAGTAAAGCTTATGCCTGTGGCCGGCGTTGAGTGTAACAAGGATGACGCGAGACGAGGACGATACGTCGCCGTCGTGGCCCCCGATGCCGTTCGCCCAGGGGTTTCAGGACGCCAGCGAAGAGGCAGTCGAGCAACAGATGCAGCTGTTCAAACAGTTCATGTCGGGCGGTGCCGGAAGCGGGTTCGACGGGTTCTCGCAACTGAGCGCGATGAGCATGGGCACGGCGATGTTCAAGACCCGCGTGCAAAGCGGGGGTCGCATCAGCATTCCCGATGCCGAGCGCGAGACGCTCGACATCGAGGACGGCGATATCGTCCAGACGATCGTCATCCCCGTCAAACGAAACTCCGAGTGAAACCCAATGAGTACTACTAACCCCCTCAGTTCAGCGTTCCAGCTGCAACGTACGATGATCGAACAGACCCGCCGCGCCGCCGAAACCGGCGTCGACGCACAGCGCTCCGCGATGGAGACGTGGTTCGGCTCCTTCGAGTCGGCCAAGTCGGCCCAGAAGAGTGGCGTGACGCTCTCGAAGACGGCCGTCGAGGCCTACCTCGACGGGCTGAAGTCCGTCTACCCCGAGGACTCCGTTGCGGAACTCGAAGCGGCCGTCGACGAGCAGTTCGAGGCCGTCGACGAGATCCACGAGGACGCCTGGCAGTCCTTCGTTCAGGGCCTCGACGAGGCCGAAGCGACCTACGACGAGATGGCCGAGATGCAGCTCGAACTGCTCGCTGACGGCTTCGACGCCGTCGAGCAGGTCCAAGCCGAGGCCGAGGAGACGACCGAAGAGGCCGTCGCCTCCGCCGAGGAACTGACAGAGTCCGCGTAACCGCAGCCTATTCCACCCCGAACCCCCTATTTCAATACGATGACCAACGATGCCAGCGGGACGTTCGACGGACAGATGGACGCATTCCTCGAACGCATGACCGAGACGTATATGAACGCCCTCGACCGAAACCTCGACGCCCAGTCGGCGTTTCTCGAATCTTGGATGGATTCGATGGAGGACAACCTCTCCGAGGAGCGGATTCAGGAGGGCTACGAGGGCTCGATGCGCGCCTACGAGGCGTGGATGGACGCCGCGGAAACCTCCTTCGAGCGCATGGGCGCGGCCTTCGACGGCGAGGACGTCGAGGCAGAGGAGTTCCGCGACATCTGGCTCTCCTCGGCCAACGAGGCGTTCAAGGAGATGATGACGACGACGGCCTTCGCGGCGGCGACGGGCCAGACCGTCGAGGAGGCGATGAACATGCGACAGAACATCGACGAGGCGTCCGAAGAGACGCTTCACGCCCTCAACTTCGCGACGGTCGGCGACGTGCGTGAGGTTGGCGAACGACTCGTCGAACTGGAACGACGGCAACACTCCATCGAACAGAAGCTGGATCGGTTGCTCGACGAACAATGAACCCCTTCACATTCCCGTTGGACGCGCAGCGCGACCTCTGGGAGCGCGCGGCCGAGGACGCGTCGTCGGTCGGTGCCATCCCCGACGGGCTGGAGACGATGGCGGAAGTAGAGGTCGGCGAGACGCCGAGCGAGGTGGTTTACCGCGAGAACAAACTCGAACTCCACCGCTACGAGCCGCTGGTGCCCGAGGAGGAGCGCCACGACGTGCCCATCCTGTTCGTCTACGCGCTCATCAACCGCCCGTACATTCTCGACCTCCAGTCGGATCGGAGCGTGATCCGGCGGATGCTCGAAGCCGGCTTCGACGTGTACATGATCGACTGGGGCGAACCCTCCGAACTCGACACCGCCCTGTCGCTGAACGACTATGTGAACCGCTACATCGACAACTGCGTCGACGAGGTGCGAGAGCGCTCCGGCCAAGACGCGATCAACGTCCTCGGCTACTGCATGGGCGGGACGATGAGCGTGATGTACGCGGCGCTTCACCCCGAGAAAGTCCGCAACCTCGGCCTGATGGCCGCCGGCCTCTGTTTCGACGGCACCGGTGGCATCCTCGAGATGTGGGGCGACGAGGAGTTTTTCAGCCCGGGCGCTATCGTCGACACCTTCGGCAACGTGCCCGCTGAGTTCCTCGACGTCGGCTTCGCGCTGATGGACCCGGTCCACAACTACGTCACGAAGTACGGCAACCTCTACGACAACATCGACGACGAGGACTTCGTGAAGAACTTCGCCCGAATGGAGCGGTGGCTCAACGACCCCATCGACGTCGCCGGGGCCGCCTACCGGGAGTTCCTCAAGGACATCTATCAAGACAACAAGCTCTACCGCAACGAACTCGAACTGAACGGGGAGCAGGTCGACCTCGGGAACATCACCATGCCCATCTTGCAGGTGATCGGCGAGTACGATCACCTCATCCCGCCGGAGGCGAGCAAGCCTTTCAACGAGACGGTCGCCAGCGACGACACCGAGATCATGGAGTTCTCGACCGGTCACATCGGGCTCTCCGTGTCGAGTTCCACCCACGAACACCTCTGGCCGGACGTGGCCGAGTGGTTCGCCGAGCGCTCGGTCACGACGGAGGAATCCGTCCCCGAAGTCACAGACGAACCGCCTACGGCCGACACCCCCGACGCCGCTGTCGCCGAGGACGTGGAGACGACAGAGACAGACGTCGCGAACACCGACCTGCAGGAACTCGGCGGTATCGGCCCGGCGTACGCGGAACGACTGACGGCCGCGGGCGTCACCTCCGTGGAAGCGCTCGCCGACGCCGAACCCGCCACCCTCTCCGCCGACACCGACATCGACGAAGGCCGCATCCGACGGTGGATCGACGCGGCGAGCGAACACACGTCGTAGGCCGTCTCCCGCCTGCCGACGACCCATCCGTCCGCGATGTGTCTCGCCCCACGTCGGATTGTATCGATTGTTTGTATACGATTGATGTATTAACACATATTATCAGTTTTGACGATATGATGAATATGTTGGAAGCACTTATTACTTAGAAAGAGAACATTTCGGGTAGATCATGAGCACGACGCAGAATACCGCTCGAACGGCCGTTCCAACCCTCGACAGCTTCGACGTTCCCGACGACATCACCGCGACCGACTCCAAACTGGTGTACCTCTTCGTGACCGTCTCCGACGGCGTCACCGTCGACGACCTCCAGTCGACGCTCGACATGCGGAAGATCAGTCTCTTTCCGGTCCTCGACACCCTCACGGACCGAGGTCTGATCGACCGCGTCGACGACGAGTACGTCGGTTCGGCGTCGTAGGCCTACTCCTCGGCGTCGTCGGCCTCGTCGTCCTCCAGTGACTCCTTGATCGAGGCCAGTTCCGCGTCGACGTCGACGTCCACGTCGGCCGACTCGTCTGCTACGTCGGCGTCGTCTTCCTCACGGACATCGATAGCGACTCCCCGTTCGCCGGTCGCCGACTCTGGCTGCTCCCGTCGCTCGGGCTCTGCTTCTCGCTCCCCGTCGCGCTCTGTCCCCCGCTCCTCGTCGATAGACGCCAGTCGCTCGTCGATATCGGCCGTCAGCGACCGGGCGTCCGCGACGACCGACGCTGCCGCCGACTCCTCGGGGAGGTCCGCACCGGTGAGCGCCGCGCGGAGGTCCGCGAGCGTCTCCCGGAGCGTCGCCGTGTCGGGCGCCTCCGACGACCCCAGACGGCTCCGAAGCCGATCCTCGGTAGCTCCCGGCCCGGCGAGTCGAAGCACCGCCCGAAGCAGTTCGAGCGACTGAACCGTGGCTTCGAGTAAGGCGATGAGCGTCGGGATAGTGTACTGCTCGGTGAACCGAATGATTTCGCCGGGCGTCGGCGGCCGGCGGGGTGGCATCACGCTCTCACGACGCCCACGGCGTTCCCCGCGTCCCCCGTCGCGCACGTCGTCCTCGACGGCCGACCGAAGATCGGTGAGGGTCTCTTCCAACTCCGCGAGCAGAACCGCGAGCTCCTCCGTCTCGTCCGGGGTCTCGTCGTCGCGACTCATACTGTCACTTGCGCCCGAAGGCGCATATAGTTAGTCGCGACGGCGACCGACGGCCGCGGCCGCCAAGAGGGCGGCGACGGCGACAGCGGGGCCGAACCCGTCACCGGCCGACTCGGTGGCCGTTGGCGTCGCAGTCGTGGTCGGTGTCGCGGTAGGCGTGGGTTCGGGTGTCGCCGTCGAGGTTGGCGTGGAGGTGACGGTCGGTGTCGACGTCGCAGTGGCCGTCGGTGTCGGTGTGGGGGTGGCGGTCGGCGTCGGCGTGGCGGTGGCCGTCGGTGTCGGCGTCGCAGTGGCCGTCGCGGTGGCCGTGGGTCCGCCGGCGACGGTCACCTCGACAGTTCGGGACCCGTCCTCGATATCGCTCCCCTCGACGGTGATGCGGTACGTCCCCGACACCGCCTCGCTCGTGTCGACGGTGATCGTCCCGCCACTGGTGGTGATCGAACGGCTGCCCGCGAGGTCGACGTCGTCCGGGCTCTGCACCGTGACGTCGAGTCGGTCGGCCTCGGCGAAGTTGTACTCGGCCATGATTCGCACCTCTTCGAAGTCGCTGGCGGGGACCGTTTTCCCGGCGATGTCGACGCCGCGCTCGTTGCGCACCTCGAAGTCGGTGATTCGGGGGCGTACGACTCGGAGGTCGGTCTGATCGTCGCTGTCGGCGTCCGCGTCGTACGATCCAGAGTCGATGCCGTCGAAGTTCGCGTTCGCGGCGGAGACGGAGAAGGCGCCGTTCCCGCTGGTGGCGACGAACGTCTTTTCGCCGGTGCCGAGCGTCCCGCCGCCGGTGAGTTGGATCGACGAGATGTCGAGCGATTCGCTGACGTAGACGGTCACGGGGGCCGACGGATCGGACGGTGTGTCGCGTGGCTCCTCGACGCCGGCGACGAGGCCGACGCTCCCGGCGAGGAGGAGGGCGACGAGCGAACAGACGAGGATCGTCCGGCTCCTAGAGGGCAACTCGGATCGCATACGGTCGAGGTATGGGGTCGGGGCTAATGGATCTTGTCGAGTCGATTCGACCCCTCGCCTCGGCCCGACCCGGACCGGCCACCGCCTTGCCGGGAATGGAAACGCTCTTTTGAGAGTCACACGGAGTGTACGCGTATGACCGACGGGGACGACGAGACCGACCTACCGGCCGAGACCCTCGACTCCCGCCTCGATGCGGCCGCCGAGGACCTCGACGCCGCCGAGACCGAGACCGACCTCGACGCGGTCGAGGAAGCGCTGGACGGGATCGCCGAGGATCTCGACGCCGCCGACCTCCAGGAACCGGAGGAGGAGGACGAGGCCGGTCCCCGCGAGGAACTCGAAACGCACCTCGACGACCTCCGAGACGACCTCGCGGAGGCCCGCGGCCCCTACGCTAGCGACGTCGTCGACGAGACCGAGAGCGCGACGGCGACGCTCACTGATACCGAGTGGACCGAAGACGGCGAGGACGAGGCTGCCACAGCCATCGCCGACTTCGTCGACGAGGTGGCCGAGATCCTCTCGGTCGACCTCGACGGCGACGACGCCGACGCCCTCGATGCGGTCACCGACGCTGTCGGCGGCGCCGGCCTCGACGCCGACGACGACGCGGAGACCATCGCGGCGCTGTTGGCAGCGACCGACGACCTCGCGGCCGCCCTCGACGACGCGGAGGAGTGGGACGACCTCGAAACACACGAACAGCTCCGCGCACAGGGCTTCTACGACGTCCTCGGGCACTACAAGGACTTCCCGCCAGAGTGGGCGGCGCTCAAGGGATGGGAACAGCAGGGCAACGTCGAGATGGTGTTGCTCGCACTCGATAGCTTCCAGTCGGAGTTCATGGAGCGTCACTGCCTCGAAGCGATCACGCGAATGAACGACGACGGAGCCTTCGACGCGATGAACCAGCGGGCAGGCAAGCGCGACAAACCTGGCATCAAGGCTCTCGGCAAGATGGGCGCCGAGGGCGCCGTCGAGACACTGCTCGAGTACGTCGACGCCGACTCCGACCCCGGTCTCCAGAAGGTGACGTTCAAAGCGCTCGGTGAAATCGGCAGCGAGGAAGCCACCGGACCTATCGCGAACAAACTCGCCGCGGACAACGATCAGATCCGACCCTACGCCGCCCGTGCGCTCGGCCTCATCGGCGATACGCGGGCCATCGACCCCCTCGGCGACGTACTCGCCGACGACGGGGACGACGAGGTCCGCGCCGCGGCCGCATGGGCCCTGCGACAGATCGGCACCGAACGCGCCCTCGACGCCGCCGCCGAGTACGTCGACGACCGCGCCTATCTCGTCCAACACGAAGCCGAACAGGCCGCCGACGCGCTGGCGGTCGAACAGCCGGCGTAACCGACCTGTCTTTCTTCCCGGTCGATTCCGTAAGCCGTCCATGTCCACCGAGCAGAACGCCCTCGGGAGCGACCTCGAACCCTGCTGTACCGACCCCGAGACCGGCTATCTTCGCGACGGACACTGTCACCACCTCGACGCCGACCGGGGTCGCCACGAGGTCTGTGCGGTGATGACCGAGGCGTTCCTCGAATTCTCGAAGGAGCGTGGCAACGATCTGGTCACGCCACGTCCGGAACTGGACTTCCCGGGACTCGACCCCGGCGACCACTGGTGTCTCTGTCTCGGGCGGTGGGTCGAGGCTCACGAAGCGGGCGTCGCCCCACCGGTCGTGCTGGAGGCGACGAACGAGGCCGTCCTCGACGACGTTCCCTTCTCGACGCTCCTCGAATACGAGTACGAGGCGTGAGCGAGCAGTCTCACTCCGCCAGCCGCGGATACGACTGTGCGCCGCCCTCCGACTGCCGACCGACGAGCGTCGCGACGGCCTGCGTACGCCCCTTCTCGTCCGGCCGAGTCCGCTCCTCGTAGTGGAGAATCGTCAGGTCGAGACACGCGTGAAGCAGGTGGTTGGCGGGGTACCGGAACCGGTCGCTCGACGGGCCGATGTCGATGTCGTCGCTCGACCGCAGGTGGTGTTCGTAGACGAGGACGCCGCCCGGTGCGAGTGCCGCCGTCAGGTCGGGAATCCGGTCTAGCATGGCGAAGAAACTCACCGTGATGACGTCGTAGGCGTCGGGTTCGAACTCGAAGTCGTCGATATCGGCGCGGATCCAGTTCACGTCGACGCCCGTCTCGGCGGCGGCGCGGCGCGCTTGGTCGAGCGCCTCGTCCGAGACATCGACGGCGTCCACGTCGTACCCTTCGGCGGCCAGAAAGCGCGCGTTGCGCCCCGTGCCCGTCGCCACGTCGAGTGCTCGCCCGCTCGGCAGGGTATCGACCCGTCGCGCCAACTCGGGAATCGGGCCGGCCGGAAGCTCGAACGCCTCATCCGTGCTGTACTTCTCGTTCCAGCGTTCACGGTCGTCGGTCACGACCGAACGAAGCCGTCGCAGGGGTAAGTTCCCGTCGCCGCGTCGTCGAGGGATCGACACACCCATGCCCGCCGACAAACGAAGGGGAACGTATACGTGTCAGTCGGTCGCTACCGAAACGCCGGGCTGTTCGTCCTCCTCGGAGGGCTGTTCGGCTGTTCGTTCGTCGCGATCAAGGCCGGACTGGCGGCGGTTCCACCCCTCTTCTTTGCCGCCCTCCGGTTCGACGTCGCCGCACCGATCCTCGTCGCCTACGCGGCGTGGCGCTTCGCGGCGTGGTATCCGCAGAGCCGCGCCGACATCGTGGCTATCGTCGTCGGCGCGGCGACCATCGTCGCCGCGAACAACGGCCTGCTCTTTCTCGGCCAGCGGACCATCACGCCCGCCGCCGCGTCGGTGATGTACGGCCTCAACCCCATCCTCTCGCCGGCGGTTGCGTTCCTCCTGCTTGGACAGCGACTCGACCTCCGTGGGGTCGTCGGCATCCTCCTCGGACTGCTCGGTGTCGTCGTCATCGTCCAGCCGTCACCCGAGACGCTCACCTCGGGGTCGACACTCGGGCAGCTGTACGTCCTCGCCGCCGCCGCGGTCATCGCGCTCGGGAGTGTCCTCATGCGTCGCATCGACGCCACGATGGCCAGCGTCCCGCTGACCGCTTGGGCGATGGGTCTCGGCGCCGCCCTCCTCCACCTGTGGAGTGTCGCTGCCGGCGAAACGGCGGCCGCGGTCCGGACGACGCCAACGACGACCCTCGCGCTCGCGGTGCTGGTAGTTGCCATTCCGTCGACGGCGGCGGCCTACCCCATCTACTTCACGCTCATCAGACGCATCGGTCCCGTCCGCACGAATCTGGTGGCGTACGTCGTCCCCATCGTCGCCGCGCTCACCGGGTGGCTCCTCCTCGACGAACCGGTGACGCTCGCGACGGCCGCCGGCTTCTGTGTCGTCGTCGCCGGTGTCTGCCTCCTCGAACGCCACGTCGTCGCCGGCGAACTCGCGCGGGTCGCTCGACTGATCGAGCAGGTCCGGCCACGGAACGAGGGCTGAGTGCACGCCCGCGTGTCGACTCTGAGATTACGAATCCCGACGGGTGGATCGCAACGCCCGAACGAAGCGGGCCGATTCAGATACCGGCCGTATAGGGTAGATTATCCGAGTGCAACTCCGCGATAGAGTATGAAGTCTCCATGCATTCGAGAGTGTACGCTAGCCGGGGGGAGGTGTCCTGCGTGTGGTCGCACCCGTAGCGAGATCATCAATTGGTCGAGCATGACCGACGAAGAGCGACGAGAAGTTATGGAGCGGCTGGAAGACGAGTGAAAAGTACCCTTGGTGAGAGGGCACGGCACTGCCTCAAATCGGGTCGAGCGCCTTCGCGCCGATACGGACTCAGCTTCATTAATCGCGTGACGCGTCGGTATCTCGTAGTTCACCGATTCAGATGTAACCGGCAACCGAGGGCGAGAAACCCTACACGAATGTCTTTGTGGGGTGTTTGAGGGGTAAAATCGGGTTTTAGGCCCTGAGACACACAGATACGCTCACGAAGGAACTGTAGGCGGCGGGAAGCCGGAGGAGGGATTTGAACCCTCGGCCTATTCCTTACGAAGGAATCGCTCTGCCAAGCTGAGCTACTCCGGCGCGCATCCTACCGTACTGCGATGACTCAAATAAGGGTTCCGAAACGGGCCGCCCTCATCGGGACAGGCGCACGTCGAGACAGACGTTGAGTTCGTGTGGCGCGTACGACCGGACCACGTGCCGGGTCAGCACCTCGACGTCGTAGCCGGCGGGGGCGGCCGTCTCGCGGATGGCCGCCTCGCCGGGGCCGAAGGGGTCGTCCTCGTGTTGGATGTCGTAGTAGTGGAGGACACACGTCTCACCGGCGAGCGTGACGGCGGCGTCGAGAAAGTCGTCGGCGCTGTGAGGCAGGTTCATGACGAGACGGTCGGCCCAGTCGGCGTAGTCGGAGGCGACGTCGCGCACGTCGCCCTCGATGGCGGTCACGCGGTCCGCAACGTCGTTTCGACGGGCGTTCTCGCGGAGGTACTCGACGGCCGCAGGGTTGAGGTCGACGCCGACGACGGTCGCACCGCGGGCGGCCATGGGGACGGCGAAGGGCCCGACACCGGCGAACATATCGACGGCGCGTTCGCCGTCCGCGACGGCCTCGGTGACCCGGTGGCGCTCGGTGGCCAGACGGGGCGAGAAGTAGACGTCCGCGAGGTCGAGGAGGTACTCGAAGCCGTACTCGCGGTGGACCGTCTCGGTCGCGGAGTGGTCGACCGCGGCCTCGGGATCGGTCGCGAGGACGGTCCAGTCACGCACCCGGAGGTCGCCTTTCACCTTCGAGGCGCGGTCGATCACGGCCCGAACCGGGAGGTCCGATTCGAGGATGGCGTCGGCGATCCGGTCGGCGCGTTCGGGGTCGTCCGAATCGAGGATAGCCACGTCGCCGAGGCGCTCGTAGGAGGGATCGAACCCGAGCAGATCGGCGGGCGTTCGCTGGCTGTCGTGGGTCGGCACGTCGCGAGAGACCACCTCGTAGTCGTCCGCGACCGCCTCGGGGTCGGTCACCGGGAGGTAGAGCGCATCGTCCTCGACGACGATTTCGTGGTCCTCGTCGACGAGATCCGCGTCGGCGAGCGCCTGACGGGTTCGCTCTCCGGCCTCTCGCGGGACGCGAACGCACGGCCGTTCCATGCCCAAGCGGTCGCTCCCCGCGGGAGTAAGGGTGACGTTTCGATCCGGTCACCGACGGAGGTCGGCCTCGGGGAGCGTATCGCGAGTGAGGGCGTCGGTGTCCGCGACGACGGCCCGAACGGTGTCGACGACACTGTCGGCGTCGACCACGTCGCCGCGGTCCCGAAGCGCCGCGTCGACCCGCCGACCCGCCGCGCCGGCGTGGTTGCGCGCCTCGACGGGGCCGCCGTCGACGACGACGAGCGACGGGGACGCGGCGGCGATTCGAAGGGCTGAGAGGTTGCCGTCGGCGAGGGCGACGGGGGCGACGAGGGTGGCGTCGGCACGGCGAACCCGTTCGGTGGTGGCGGTCTGGGCCGCGTCATCGACGGGTGCGTACGGGGGGACGGTCACGAGGTCGGCGCCGAGCGCCCGTGCCGTCTCCGCGTCACGGTCGGCCGTCCCGACGGGGCCGACCGAGAGGTCGAAGCCGGCGGTGTCGAGTCGGTAAAGCAAGGGGGTGGCCGCGCCACCGCCGGCGACGACGTGGACGTGCCCGGTGGCGTCGCCCGCGTCGGCGGCGACGGCCGTCACCGACGCGGTCCCCGTGACGGGGTGGTCGACGACCGTCGCTTGGGTGTCGAACGCGGCCGCGACGGTGTCGTCGGTGAGCACCGACGCCGGCGGCCCGGAAGCCCGAATCCGGCCGTCCGCGAGCAGGCGGAGTTCGTCGCAGTACCGCGCCGCCAAGTCGAGGTCGTGGATGGCGGCGACGACGGTTCGGCCCTCGTCGACGAGCGATGAGAGGATCTCCAACGTCTGTACTTGGTGGTTCACGTCGAGATCCGAGGTGGGTTCGTCGAGGAGGAGGATGGGCGCGTCTTGGGCGAGCGCACGCGCGAGAAAGACCCGCTGGCGCTCCCCGCCACTGACCTCGGTCACGGGCCGGTCGGCGAGGTCCGTAACGGCGGCGCGGTCCATCGCCGCCTCGACCGCGCGGTGGTCGGCCGGAGTGGGCGACCCCAGCCGATCCACGTGGGGGGTCCGGCCCATCGCCACGATCCGACGCACGTCGAACGCGAACGTCGAGGCGGTAGATTGAGGGACGGTCGCCACGAGCCGACTCGCCGCCCGTGAGGGAAGGTTGGCGAGGCGCTCGCCGGCCACCTCGACAGTCCCCGCGTCGGGCGTGAGCGCGCCGGTGATCGACCGGATCAGGGTCGTCTTCCCGGCGCCGTTCGGGCCGACGAGGCCGACGAAGGTTCCCGACTGGACGGTCGTCGACACCCCGTCGAGGACGGACACACCACCGAACGCGACGGTGACGTCGTCGACGGCGATGGCCGGGGTTGTGTCGTCGGGGTCGGTCACGGCGCGCTCACCTCCCTAGTTCGCAACAGGTAGAGAAAGAAGGGAGCGCCGACGGCGGCGGTGACGATGCCGACCGGAATCTCGGCGGCGCCGGAGCGGGCGAGCGTGTCGGTGGCGACGAGGAAGGCGGCGCCGGCGAGCGCGCTCGTCGGGAGGAGGATTCGGTGATCGGGGCCGACCAGTAGGCGCATGACGTGCGGGACGACGAGGCCGACGAAGCCGATGACGCCCGCGACGGCGACGGCAGAGGCTGTCAAGAGGCTCGAAACGGCGAGGAGGAGCCGTTTCGTGCGCTCGACCTCGATGCCCAGCGAGTGAGCGTCTTCCTCGCCGAGGAGGAGGACGTTCAGGTCGCGCGCGTACACGAGGAGACAGCAAAAGCTCGGGAGGACGACGGCGGCGGCGACGGTGGCCTCGCCCCACGTGCTGTCGTGGAGGTGACCCATCAGCCAGTAGATGGCTTCCCGGAGATCACGGCCGGCGTTGACAAGGAGAAAGGAGACGACTGCGCCGAGGAACGTTTGGACCGCGATGCCGGCGAGTAGGAGCGTCTGAACGGGCGTCCGGCCGCCCTCACTCGCGAGCAGATAGACGCCGAAGGCGGCGATGAGGGCGCCGGCGAAGGCGGCGGCAGGGAGGCCGAAGGGGACCGAGACGGGCGCGACGATGGCGGCGACAGCGCCGGTTGCTGCGCCCGCCGAGACGCCGACGATGGAGGGATCGGCCATGGGGTTCCGGAAGAACCCTTGCATGACCGTCCCCGCGGCCGCGAGCGCGAAGCCGACGACGGCACCCAAGGCGATCCGGGGCAACCGGATCGAGAGGACGATGATCCGGTGGCTCGCCGGAGCGTCGCTCGTCCCCCCGAGCAGAGCCGCAAGCGCGATGTCGGCAACGCTCCCGACGCCGATAGTGACCGGGCCGACGGCGGTGCTGACGAGCGCCACGGCCGCGAGCGCGGCACATAGCCCGCCGACCCACGCGCTCGTCCGGACGCTTACGCGCATATACGAAACCCCACTTACAGTAGCTAAAGGCTTGTTGTGCGCCGGGGCGTCGACGCTCACAGCTAGCGTCGCGGGCGGACGGCACCGCCCCATCCAAAACCGTATTAGGGTCGGCCCGCGGCGTGTCCGTATGGTGGAGAACGTCATCTGGCCGGCCTACTTGGACGCGACGAAGACTCGCGCCGAAGGGCGGCGCGTCCCCGTGGACGAGGCGGTCGACGACCCGACGGTCGACGAAATCGCCGAGTCCGTCCAACAGGTCGGCTACGACGCGGTCATCGAACGCGACAAGACCTACCCCCGGGAGTACGAACCCCGCGGGCGGGTGCTCGTCAAAGGGGCGGACGACGCCTCGAAGACCGACCTCGTCCAGGCCGTCGCGGCCTACGTGGCGATCCTCCGGGACTGATCGTGCGTCGTCTCGGTACCGTCACCCGGACTGCACAGGGGCTGGCCATCGTCCGTCCCGACGACGGCGACGACGCGCCCGACATCGGCACGATGGCCGTCGACGAGTCGCTCTCGGGCGTGGGCCGCGTGGTCGACGTGTTCGGCCCCGTCGGCCGTCCGTACCTCGCCGTCTCGCCCGACGATCACGTCCGGTTGCCCGAACTTCTCGGCACGAAACTGTACACGCGCTGACGGCTGCGGTGGACGGTCCCGCCGCATGACCGGGTTAGCCGGTCGCCGTCGCGTTCGCCGCTGTCGCGTTCCCTTGCACCACCCGGACGGACTCGTTTCCGTAGACCTCCAGTGTCCCGACGACGGTGCCGTTCGGCGCGACACGCTGGACGATCAGCGAGGGATCACGGCTGTCGGCCGCTCCGCCGCTATCGACGGTGCCGGTGTCGCCGTCGAGGAACGCGACCACCTCGCGGGTAGTCGAGACTTCCCGGACGTCGCTCGATCTGGCGTTGACGAACGCGATGTACGCGATCCCGCTACTGTCGCTGGGGACGACCCGGACCTGCCAGTAGAGTTGCCCGTCGACGACCACGGGGATCGGTTCCGAGGGGGAGAACCGGTTCCAGTCGGTCGTCCGTGCGGCCTGTCGGACGTAGTCGGTCGCCTTCCTAGCGCCGAACAACGACCGATCGGGGGTGTACATCTCGTAGTCGCCGGTTCGGCTATCGACCGTCCAGACCTCCTTGAGCCCTTGGGCCTCGCCGTACGGCTCGACCGCGACGATATACTCCGGGCCGTCCTCGGTGAACACTAGGAAGGGTTGGTCGTTGTTGACGCCGGGAACGGGAGCAACCTCGATTTCGTCTTCGTGGCTCGTGAACGTGTTGACGATCCCGCGCCGGTATTTCGTCGTCGCGACCTTCTTTCGGGCGAGAGCGGACGGATAGAGTCGCTGCTCTTCGAGAGCCGAGTGACTCCGTGCCTCCGCAGGCGAGAGGTCCTCGACGTTTCCGTCACTGTCGATCAGCGCGACACCGCCCCACTCCGGGGTCGTGTACGGGAGTGGCACCCAGTGGAACGTCGGCGTCGTGTACGGCACCGCGATGTACTGTTCGCCCTCGTTGACGACCATGAAGGGATCACCGTAGTCGACGAGATACTGGCCGCGCTTGAGGAGTTCGAACCGGTAGTTGTTGTAAAATGCCGGGCCGATGCCACGTTCTAGGTCGTTGGTGATCGTCCGGACCTCGGCGTTTTGCTGTGTCATGTCGATGAGGACGGTCCCGTGTTGTCGCTTGGTGAAGTGGTTGTACGCGCCGTCCGGTGCGAGCGCGTACGACCAGTAGGGCGTCCCGTTGTTGACGGTCACGTCGCTGCCGGAGATTCGATACTGCGGGAAGTTGAGCGTGTTCGAGGCGTAGCGCGCGGCGACGCTCTTGGGCACGACCCGCGGCATCTGCGAGTCAGTTTCGTCGAGCGAGTCGGCCGTGGCGGCCGAGTCGAGAGTCGACTTCCCGAGTCGTTCGCCGGCCAACAGCCCGGTGATCCCGCTCCCGACGACGAGGACGAGGAGGAACACCGCGAGCACGGCCTGTGGACCGACGAGCGCCGTGCGACGACGGAGCGCGTACACCACGCCTCCGGCGACGAGCAACGCGAGCGGAAGGATCGGCGTCGTGTAGACGGCGTAGACGACTCCCTGCAACCACGGACGAAAGTACCAGCCGGCCGCGGCCAGAACAGCCAAGACGATGAGGGCACCCCCACCGATTGACCCGGGGGACCGGCCACGCAACCGTGCGATCCGGCGGGCGACGAATCGGAGGGCTTCTTCGATAGAGGACATCGGTGACACTAGCGGATGCAGACGGTTCACAGTATCGGATCGCCGGGCCGCGTGTCGACGCCGGGCGTGGAGTCGCAACCCCCAAACCACCCCCCGACCAAAGGGCGGCCATGAACGCACGCGAGGCCCGCGGCGTCGCCGTCGCCGCGGCGCTGTTCTTGCTCGTCCAAGTCGGCGCGCTTGCGATGGTCGGGCCGTTCGAGACTGCCGGCTACCAAGCCGTCGAGGACCCCTCCGATCCGACCAACAGTCTCGTCTACTTCGCCGCCATCCTCGTCGCGACGGGGGTGATGCTCGCGGCCTTCAAATACGCCTTCGAGCAGGCGATTCGGGCCGTCGTCGTCCTCTCCAGCGCCCTCGTCTCGTGGTACGTCTTCGCCGTCGTCGCGCCACCCCTGCTCGTCGTCGGGTCGATCAACGTCCTCGCAGTCGCGCTGTCGGTCGGCGTCGCCATCGCACTGCTGGGGTACCCCGAGTGGTACGTCATCGACGGCGCCGGCGTGATCATGGGTATCGGCGCCGGCGCGCTGTTCGGCATCAGTTTCGGCCTTCTGCCCGCCATCGTCCTCCTGACCGTGCTCGCGGTGTACGACGCGGTTAGCGTCTACGGGACTCGGCACATGCTCAGCCTCGCCGAGGGGGTGATGGACCTTCGCGTCCCCGTCATCCTCGTCGTCCCGCTCACGCTCTCGTACTCACTGCGCGACGACGACTTCGGTGGCGCGAACGAGGTTCACGAGGACGAAGCGGTGGCGGACGAGGACGATCCACCGGCGGCGACCGACGAGGAGGGTGACGGCGGCGGCGGCGACGGTGCCGACCCCGAACGCGACGCCTTCTTCATCGGCCTCGGCGACGCCGTGATGCCGACGGTGATGGTCGCGAGCGGTGCCTTCTTCTCGCCGGCGCCGTCGCTCGGCGTGGCGGGCCTTCCGGCGCTCAACCTCCCCGCGCTCCTAGCGATGGTCGGGACCTTCCTCGGCCTCGGCGTCCTGCTGTGGGCGGTGATGAAGGGCCGCGCCCACGCCGGCCTGCCGCTCCTGAACGGCGGCGCCATCGGTGGATACCTCCTTGGGTCGGTTCTCGCGGGCGTGTCGGTGATCCAAGCACTCGGGCTGGCGCCGTACCTCTAGTCCGCGCCGGCGCGTACCTTCACCGCCATCCCCGTCTCGAAGTCACGCATGGCGTCGGCGGCGAGTTCCGCCCGCCCCACGGCCAACAGGTCGCCGTCGGCGTGGACCACCGCCACCTCGTCGCGAGGGCGCACGTCGTCGTCGACGGCCCGGACGAACTTCGCGAAGACGTTCTTGCCGTCGCGGACGAACGGTTCGCTCTCGGAGCCGACGACGACGCGGGCCGCAGGATCGGGAAGGGCGTCGACCAACCGTCGACCGCCTTCGAGGCCGAGCGTGAACCGGCCGTCGGTGCCGTAGGAGACGAGGCGGCCAGCGTCGGCGCGGACCTGACGGGGGCGGCCGCTCGTCGAGCGTGTCACGGTCGGGTCTTCGTCGGGCGGAAAGAGCGCCCGGCCGGCGCCGGCGCCGAACTGGTAGTCGGCGACCGTCCGAAGCCGCGGGAGTTCGTCGCGGGTCATGCTGGGGGTCACGCGGCCACGGACAAAAGCCTTCTCGGCGACCATCGCAACGCTTAGCCTCCGACCGATCCGAAGCCCGGTATGGCACACGAACTCGGCGAGAGCGACTGGGGGGACTGGTTGCCGACCGCCGTGGCCGAGGCGGACCCGGACACGGTCGCGGTCTGGTATCTGGGCTGTAACGGGTTCGTCCTGAAAGGCTCCGAGGGAACGACGCTTCTCATCGACCCCTATCTCGGCCTAGGCGATCCGCCGCGGACGGTGCGGATGCTCCCCGTCCCCTTCGATCCGACGGACGTTGCCGAGGCCGACGCGGTCCTCGCCACACACGAACACTCCGATCACGTCCACGGCCCGACGCAGGCACCCATCCTCGCGGCGACCGGTGCCGACTACTACGCGCCCGACGCGAGCATGGCCGTCGTCGAGCGCGAGGCTTGGACCGAGGAGTGGGGCGTCGTCGCCGACCAGTTGGTCACCGTCGCCGAGGGCGACCAGTTCGCGGTGGGGGAGTTCACGGTCCACGTCGTTCGGGTGAACGACCCCGACGCCGACCACCCCGTCGGCTACGTGATCGAGAGCGACGCGGGGACCATCTTCCACGGCGGAGACACCCGCCCCGCCGACTCCTTCCCCGACCTCGCCGACCGCTTCGACATCGACCTCGGCGTCCTCGCGTTCGGATCGGTGGGGAGGCTCCCCGACAAACAGACCCGAGAGCCGAAACGGACGCGATGGTACGCCGACGAGAACGACGTGATCCGCACGGCGAACGACCTCGAACTCGACCGCTTGGTGCCGAGCCACTGGGACGTGTGGAAAGGACTCACCGCCGACCCGACCGTCCTCCATCACCACGCACGTGGGTTCACCTCCCCGGACCGACTGGACGTCGTCGAGATTGGCGACCGGATCGACCTGTAAGGGATCGACGTTACCGAACGGTGAGCACCGGTGCCGCGCTCGTCCGGATCACGCGGTCGGTCACGCTCCCGAGGAGGTACCGGTCGAGTCCCGTCCGCCCGTGGGTGCCCATCGCCACGAGGTCGATATCGGCCTCGTCGACGTACGCGTCGATGGTCCGGTGGGGGGTCCCCTGTTCGACCCGGGTCACCGCGTCGACGCCGCGGCGTTCACACCGGTCAACGACCGGGTCGACGACCGCCTCGCGCTCCGTCTTGAGATCCTCGACGACGTCGGGGACGCTCATCCCGATGCTCGACGCACCGGCCAGCGCCTCGGCGTCGATCACCGAGAGGACGTGGACGGTGGCGTCGTACCGCTCGGCGACAGCGAGAGCGTGTTCGACCGCCGCCTCCGAGGCCTCGCTCCCGTCGACCGGGAGCAACACCGACCCGTACGACGGATCGTCAGCGTCGCTCGTGCCGTCGCTGTCGCCCCGCGCGGTCAGCACCGGAACGGGACTCGTTCGGACGACGCGCTCGGCGACGCTCCCGATCAGCAGTCGGTCGAGCCCCGTGCGCCCGTGGGTGCCCATCGCCACGAGGTCGACGCCCTCCCGTTCGGCGTACTCACAGATCGTCTCGTGGGGGCGCCCCCGTTCGACCGTGGTTCGAACCGACAACCCCGGATCGCCGGCGCGTTCGACCGCTTCGACGGCTTCGCGTGCCGCCCGCTCCAGCGTCTCTCGCCGCTCGTCTATCGCGGTCCCGACTGGTCCCTCGTCGACGACGCTCAGTACGATCACTTCGGCCCCGAACGCGGCCGCGAGGTCGAACGCGTGTCCGGCCGCCGTCTCGGCACCTGCACTCCCGTCGGTCGGAACGAGAACGGTATCGTACATGGGTTAGTCACCGCCCCTGTCTCGTCGGATCGTCGTGTCGTCACTGGGTCGTCCTGTCATGTGTTCGTCTGGATTCGCCACGCGCATAAACGACGGTGGATACCCCCACGGGCTGGGAACGCTCGGGGAGCGGCCGCCGATCCGTCCGGGGGCATGTCGCGTCGGTGAACTTCGTCGCCGGTTGTTTTATGCTACTACTGCGAAAGATATGGCGCATGGCGAACGACTCAGACCCCGAGACCCCGGTGTCCGTGTCCACAGGGGACGTCCGCGTGGGGAAGGGCTTCGAGGCCGAGCGGTTTCCCGTCCCGGCCGTCGCCTTCGAGATCGAATCGCTCGCCGACGAACCGATCCGAATCCGACTCGTCGACCGCATCCCCGAGTCGTTCGCGATGGAGGGCGTCGGCTTCCACCCGGACTACGACAGCGACAACTGGACGGCCTATCGCGATCACCGCGTCGCCTACGAGCGGACGCTCGACCCTGGTGAGTCCGTGCTCACAGTGTACGGCATCCGCATCGACGACCCCGACGAGGCGACGGCCTTTCTCGACGAGCCAACGGTCGAACTGCTCGATATTGACACCGGTGACGGCGACATCGACGGGGACACCACGGGGAGCGAGGACATCCTCGGCCGCGAGACGACACAGGTCGTCCGCGACGCCCTCTCCGGGAACGGCGCGGCCGACCTCTCGGCGGCGGAGGAGACCGACGCGGCGAGCGATGCCGACTCGGAGCCGGCATCGCTCCTCGACGACGAAGACGTCACGCCCCAACCGACCGACGACGACCTCGCGTCGGTCATGGGAGACCGGGACGAGTCGGTACACGCCGTCGACACGGAGGGTGCGGATAGCGAGATGATCGGCGAGGACGACGAGATGATCGGCGAGGACGACGAGATGATCGGCGAGGACGACGAGGCGGCCGACGAGGACGACGAGACGACGGAGGGACCCGAAGCGGTCGGGCACGCCGACGCCGCGGCGGCACTCGATCCGCAGGCTGGCGACGGGACAACAGACGACGATACGGCGAACGACGAGGTGACAGAAGACGACACGGCGGACGACGACACGGCGGCCGTGACGACGGGCGACGACACCAGCGGTGGCCCCACAGCCACGCCCGGGTCGGTCGCCTCGGCCCTCGCCGCGGAGATCCGTGCGGGGTCGGTCGACGACGACGACTTGGCGGTCCTGCGCGATGCCTTCGAGGACGAGGTGCCGACGAGCGTCGACGTCCGGGTGAGTCGACTCCAGTCTCAGGTGGAGGACGTACTCGCCTACCGCGACGCCCTCGCCGACTTTCTCGACGAGAACGGCACCGCCGAGGCGGTGCTCGGTGACGTGAGTGAGGACTTGGCCGACCTGCACGACCGGGTCGACGACCTCGATACGTCGCTGTCGGCGGCCGACGACGACCGTGCGGCCCTCCGGGAGGAGGTGACGGAGACGGCCGACGCCGTCGCGGACGTGGGCGAACGCCTCGACGCCGTCGAGGGCGCGAGCGAGCGACTGGACGCTGTCGACGACGACCTAGACCGGATCGAGTCGCGCTTGGCGCGTCTCGACGAGCAACTCGCGGCAGTCGAGGACGTGGAGGCGGACATCGAGGAGATCCAGTCGGAACTCGACGACCTGCAGTCGTTCCGAGACCGACTCAACAGCGCGTTCGGCCCCGGCGACGGGTGACGGCAAAAGCGCAATCGGTAAATCCCGCGGTCGCGTCCCCTCGGTAATGACCGAGACGGTTCGGGTTGCCGTTCCGCGCAAGGGGCGCCCGCTGGAGGCGGTTCTCGAACGGTTCGCCGCCGTCGCCGATGCCGACGATCTGGCCGACGACGTGTCGTCGACGCTCCGCTACGAGAAGGCGATCACCAAGGGTGAGGCGACGGCCGACCGCGACGCGTACGAGCGGTTGGCGGCCTACTCGGACCTCTCGGACCCGACCCGTCCGGAGTACACCCTGCTTCGGGACGACCGCGAAGGGAAACCACGGCGGATCGTCTTCGACAGCGCAACGGTGCCAGTCGGGGACGTGCGTGTGGAGTTGATCGGCCGCGAGGAGCCGTTTCGCGCGCTCCGCACTCACGAGTTCGGCCTAGGCTTCGACAGCGCCGACCTCGTGTTGGAGGAGGTCGTGACGCTCGACGAGACGGGCGTGGCGTCCATCGCCGACGTGAACGCACGGATCGATCCTCGTGATACAGACGTGCGGATCGTGAGCGGCTTGGGCGATACGGTGTATCACACCCTGCTCGCGACGCCGGAGACCCTGCCGCCGGGGGTCGCGCTCGACCGTGACTTCGTCGCCGACTACGCTGGCCCGCTCTGTATCTCGCCGCGGTACGAACGCCTCGTCAGGGCCGTCCTCGGGACGCGGGCGCTGACGGACGTGACGTTCCGGTATCCCGATGCCACCGCGGAGGAGGAGGCCGCTGTCGCAGAGGTGGGGCTCGGCGTCTACCTCACGATGACGGGGTCGACCGCCCGGGAACACGGCCTCGTCGTCGGCGAGAACCTGTTCCCGAGCGAGACGGTACTGATGGAGAACGTCGCGGAGACCGACGGGGCCGCCGAGCGCCTGAAATCGTCGCTGGCGGTCGCGGGCGAGAAGACGGCGATCCGTCCCTAAGCGGCGCGGGCCGCGTCGGGATCGGTGCCAGCCTCTAGCAGTTCCGTGTACCGGTTGCGGACCGTCACCTCCGAGACGTCGCTCACCGAACACACCTCCTTCTGGGTCACCTTCTCGCCTTCGAGGATCGAGGCGGCGTAGAGCGCGGCCGCCGCGAGACCGACCGGGCTCTTGCCGCTGTGGACGCCGCTCTCCATCCCTTCTTCGAGGAGCGAGCGCGCACGCGTCTTCGTCGCGCCGTCGAGGTCGAGGTCGGAGGCAAAGCGCGGGAGGTATTCGAGGGGGTTGGCGGGCTCGATAGCGAGGCCGAGTTCGCGCACGATGTAGCGGTAGGCCCGCGAGAACTCCTTGCGTTCGACCCGGCTAACGGGGGCGAACTCGTCGAGACTCCGTGGGACCGAGGCCTGACGGGCGGCGGCGTAGAGTGACGCCGTCGCCATCGCCTCGATGGAGCGGCCACGGAGTAGGTCGTCCTCGAGCGCCCGCCGGTAGACGACACTGGCGGTCTCGCGGACGTTCTCGGGCAGGCCGAGTGCCGACGACATCCGATCGATCTCGCCGAGAGCCTGCTTCAGGTTGCGCTCTTGGGCGCTCTTCGAGCGGAAGCGCTCGTCCCACGTCCGGAGGCGTTGCAGTTTGCGCCGCTTGCTCCCGTCGATGGTTCGGCCCTTCGCGTCCCGATCCTGCCAGTCGATGACCGAGGAGAGGCCGTCGTCGTGGAGGAGCTTCGTCGTCGGCGCGCCAACGCGGCTTTTCTCCGCCCGCTCGTTGGAGTCGAAGGCGCGCCACTCCGGCCCGTGGTCGATCTCGTCCGCTTCGACGACGAGGCCACAGGACTCACACACCGTCTCGCCGTGTGCTTCGTCGGCGACAAGCGCCGCGTCGCACTCCGGACAGACGGATTCCTCGGTGCGTTCCTCGTTCTCGACATCGGTCGTCTCGTGCTGTTCCCCGTCGGCCTCTCGCAGGGAGTGGGGCTGGTGGCTCATGATTGTCGGTGGCGGCGTGTCGCCGCAGTCGTCTCGTCTCATTCATCCGTACGCTTGGTAGGATCTTAATAGTTTCTCCTATGTTTTGATTCCAATCGAAACAAGGTGTGATAGAGACACTCAACCAGAGCGTGCGGACCCGACTCTTTTTGGTGGTGTCATCCTAACGCCGGAGCGACACAGGAGACGTTCGTCGTGACCCCAACAACATCATCGGACGCCGGTATCGACTCACTCGTCGAGGAGGCGGTAGAGACGCTCCGGACGTTCGAACTCACCGAGTACGAGGCGAAATGTTTCGTGGCGCTCATGCGCCTGCGCGAGGGCACGGCGAAGGAGGTGAGTGAGGTCGCGGACGTGCCACGTGCCCGAATCTACGACAGCATGGACGCACTCCAAGACCGGGGCCTCGTCAGCGTCCAAGAGTCGAAGCCGCGGCGCTTCCGAGCGGTTTCGCCGCGCGAGTCGGTCGAACTACTGGAACAGGAGTGTCGGACTCGCCTCGATCACCTCGGCGCCGTCCTGCCCCGTCTCGGGTCGCCGGATCGCTCGTCGAGCGCCGGCGAGGTCTGGACGATGGAAGGCGAGACGGCCGTCTCGGAACGCCTCGCGACGCTCGTCGGCAACGCGGACGACGAGGTATTGCTGGCGGTCGCGGTCGACGCACTCCTCGGTGAGGATCTGCTTGCCGCCCTCGGCGACGCCGTCGACCGCGGCGTCGAGGTGGTGATCGGCTCACCCGACGAAGGGATCCGGCAGCACTTCGTCGATACCGTCGATGGCGCGGAGATAGTCGAAACCCGGACGTGGTGGGACGGCGTTCCCATCGAGGCAGGCGCCGTTACGAGCGTCTGTATGGTCGACGGCAACGCCCTCCTCGTCAGCGCCGACGCCGCGACCGACCTGCCAGGTGTCCGCAAACACCGAGCGGTCTGGACCGACAGCGCCGAGGCGCCCGTGGTCGGGATGATGCGCCCGCTCCTAGCCTCGGCCATCCGGGGCGACTAGGGAAACTCACCGTCCTCGACGGCCTCGCGGTACGCCGCCACTGCGTCCTCGATTTCGCTGCGCACGTCGCCGAACGACTCGGCGAACGGTGGGGGCGACGCCGACAGGCCGATTACGTCCGTCAACACGAGCACCTGCCCGTCGGTCTCCGATCCGGCACCGATACCGATCACCGGGATATCGAGGTCCGCGGTCACCTCGGCGGCCAGCTCCGAGGGAACGTGTTCGAGCACCAGCGAGAACGCGCCCGCCTCCTCGTGACGCCGCGCGAGATCCTTGATCTCTTGGGCGTCGGCCTCGGTCGTCCCCTGTCGGGTGTAGCCGCCAACTTGGTTGACCCGCTGGGGCGTCAACCCTAGGTGGGCCATCACCGGAATCCCCAACTGGACGAGGCGCTCGGTCAGCGCGACGGTGTGTGGACCTGACTCGATCTTGACCGCGCTCGCGCCCGCCTCCTTGACGAGCTGTCCGGCGTTCTCGATCCCCGTGTCGGCGGCGGCGCCGTAGCTCAGAAACGGCATGTCCGCGACGACGAGAGCGTCCTCCGTCGCCCGGACCACGGCGCCCGTGTGGCTCGCCACGTCCGCCATCGTCACGGGGAGCGTCGAATCGTAGCCGAGCACGGCGTTGCCCATACTGTCGCCGACGAGGATCATGTCGACCCCGGCGGCGTCGACGATCCCGGCCGTCGGCGCGTCGTACGCCGTCAGCATCGTCAGTGGGGCCGTATCCGCCGACGCCTGCCTGATCTCCTGTACCGTTGGCATCGTCGTCCGACTCGGCCGCCGGGGAATTAACGATACCCCTCAGCGGCGTCCCGCGCCAGCTTCCCACCCGCGGATCAGCGCCGCGAGCGTCCGGTTGACCGGGACCGACTCGCCGACCGCCGAAGCGCGCTCGACCACGTAGCCGTTGATCGCCTCGATTTCCGTCCGGCGACCCGCGGCCACGTCTTGGTGCATCGACGAGCGGTTCCGCGCCGTCTCGTCGACGACGTCGGCGATGCCCTCGCGTACCGTCGTTGCCGACAGGTCGACCCCATCGGCGCGCGCGACCCGCGCCGTCTCCGTCCCGGCGGCTGTCGCCACGTCCGCGAGGTCCCCCGGTTGCGTCAGCGCTCCGTTCTCGACGCGGGCCAGCGCCGTGACGGGGTTGATCGCCGCGTTGATCGCCAACTTCTGCCAGAGTCGGTGGCGCACGTCGGTCGTCGCCGTCGCGTCGAGACCAGCCGCACGGAACGCCGCGGCTACGCGCTCGCTCCGGTCGGCGGCGTCGGCCGGCCGCCAAGGACCGACAGTCACCCGCCCGCGGCCGAGCCACTCCACGTGGCCGGGGCCGGCGAGCCGTGCCCCGTAAGTCGTCGTGCCCGCGAGCACGGGGGTGTCGAGGCCGGCCGCGAGCGTCTCTTCGTTGCCCATCCCGTTCTGAAGCGAGCAGACTGTCTCCACGTCACAGGTCGCGAGGTCGTCGACCACGCTGGCCGTATCGTACGCCTTGACCGTTACGAGCGCGAGGTCCGCGCTCGCCGCCCCGATGTCGGTCGTCGCGTCCGGCCTCGGCGTGAGCGTCTCGACGCCTGTGACCCGGAGGCCGTCGGCCTGCACCGCCGAGACGTGTGGATCCCGACCGACGAGTGTCACGTCGTGGGTGCGGGCCAACAGACCGCCGAGGAGGCTCCCGAGACTGCCAGCTCCGACGATCAGGATCCTCACGGGGCGTGTGGGGTACGTTCCGGGGCGGTCGGGATGGTCCGATTCTTCGGAGGCATCGTGGGTCGATCCGACGTTCGCCGTCCCGCCCGATGAGTGTTGGTGACGCCTGCGCTGTCCTGAAATTCATCGTTGATAATTCCGCCAGTAGAATTATATGTGATCACTCGGATTTAGAGATATGGCAGCAACGAGTGAGAGGAACGTGCGGCTGGACGGGTCCCTACACCGATCAGACATCGACTGGGACCGACGCGAGCCGGTGAGCCACGCCGTGCAAGCCGCCCTCAGCGACGTCGAGGACTGTTCGGCGATGGAACTCGATCCCCTCGCCGACTACGTCGATCCGGACGCATTAGAGGCGTTTTTCACCGGTGAGCCGGCGGAACTGACCGGACGAAGTCTCACCTTCGAGTACAACGAGTATACGGTCCACGTCGACGGCGCCGGGCACGTACTCGTCGACTGAGTTCGTGTCACTCCGCCCGTAGCAACCGCGCTTCTACGTACGCGTCCAGTTCCCGACGGACGGCCGCGATGTCGGTGACGTCCTCTGTCGTCGCTTGACGAATCGTCGCGCCGCTCATCGTCGTCAGGACGAACTCGGCGACGGGTTCCGGATCGACCGGCCGGTAGGCGCCCTGTTCGATCCCGCGCTCGACGATGTCGACGAGGCCGCGCTGGAACGTGCGGTCGTTGGTCGAGAAATACTCCCGGAACACCCGGTTGTGTGGCGACTGCCCGCGAAGCTCCACCATCACGTTCGTGAGTTCGGCGCGCTCGGCGTCGGCGTCGGGTGCGAGCACGAAGTCGAGCAGGTTCCGGAGGCAGTCGTGTGCGTCCGTCGTCGTCGGCTGGGGCATCTGTGATTTGAGGTGATCGAGCAGGAACTCAAGCAACGCGACCAAGACGTCGTCTTTGCCGTCGTAATGGCGATAGATGAGCGACTTACTCTTCGGGAACTCGTCGCCAATCCGCTGGATAGTCAGGTTCTCGTATCCGTGCTCGATCAGCGCATCGTAGGTGGCGCGCATGATCGACGTTCGCGTGTCCGCGGGGGAGTCGAAGGGGGGGTCGAACGCCACGGTGACTGAACATTCATTCACAAGTTATATAACTCGTTCCCTCTACGCCTCCAATACGCTATCAGCCGTCGACGGTCGCCCCGTGCCGTCGATACCCCCAAACACCCTCCGGGAGAGAGCCCTCCCGACGATCATACTCACACATGCGCGCCTCACACCGCAACGTCCTTCTCACAGTCCTCGTCGTCGTCGCAGCCGTCGCCGCGACGGGCGTCGCGGCCGGTCAGTCCTCCGGGACCGTGATCGGTCGACCGAACATCGACGTCTACACCTCGACGACGGAAGTCGAACCGGGCACACAGACCGATCTCGATCTGGTCCTCTCGAACGACGGCCGCCTGAGTCGCGGCGGCCCGGCACAACACGAAGAGCGAGTCACCACCGCCCGCGGCGTCGCCGTCGACGTCGAGAACGGCGGGACACCGTTCGAGATCAACACCGGGCGAGTCGCCGTCGGGGAGGTCCCCCGTGGCACCACCACGACCGACTCCATCTCGATCACCGTCCCCGAGAACGTCAATCCCGGCCGCTACCGGATTCCCGTCACCGTCTCCTACGCCTACACGGTGAGCGTCGAGTACAGTTCCGTCGGCTCCCCCGAGTACAACGACCTCTCGAAGGAGGAGACCCAGTACATCACGCTCCGCGTCCGTGACCGGGCGCAGTTCGAAGTCGTCGACACGGAGGCGACGACACAGGTCGGCGACACCGGGACCGTCGCCGTCGAACTCCGCAACCACGGGACCCGGACGGCCAGCGACGCGAGCGTCGTCCTCTCGGCGTCGACGGACGAACTCACCTTCGGGAGCGGATCGACGTCGTCCACGGGCTACGTCGGCGCTTGGGAACCCGGCACGACCGAGACGGTCGAGTACACCGTCGCCGTCGACGACGACGCGGCGCTCAGGAACTACAGCCTGAGCGCGGCCGTCGAGTACGAGGACACGGACGGCATCGCCCGGACCTCGAATCCACTCGCGGTCGGGATGCGCCCCGCCCGCGAGCAGTCCTTCGCGCTCCGGGACACGAACGCCGTCCTGCGGGTCGGCGAGGACGGACGTTTCGCCGGCACCGTCGTCAACCGCGGGCCGGACACCGCCCGCCAACCCGTCGTCGTGCTCACGTCGTCGAACCCGAACGTCAACATCGAGTCCAACGAGTACGCGCTCGAAACCCTCGCCCCGGACGAAACCGGGACGTTCGACTTCGACGTCTCGGTCAGCGACGGGGCGAGCGCGAGCACCCAACAGTTCAACGTGACCGTCCGGTACCGCAACCAGCGCGGTGACGTCCGCCGGAGCGACGCACTCGAAGATCGAGTGCAGATCGAACCCCAGCGCGACCGGTTCCGCATCGAGGCGGTCAACCGAACCGTCGTCGCGGGCGGCACCACGACCCTAGATATCCGTGTGACCAACCAAGGTGACGAGCCGTTACGCGACGTCGAGGCGAAGGCGTTCGTCCAGTCCCCGCTGTCGAGCGACGACGACGAGGCCATCGTCTCCGCGCTCGATCCCGGCGAGACGGCGACGATCACCGTCGGCCTGAGCACGAGCGGGAACGCCCTCGAGAAGCAGTATCCCGTCTCCGTCGACTTTCAGTACGAACTCCCGGACGGCGACACGGAGGTGTCGCGGACCTACCAAGTGCCGGTGACGGTCGAGCGGCAACAGAGCGGCGGCCTGCCGTTCCTGCCGATCACCGTCGGCGCCCTCGCGGTCGTCGGCCTAGCGCTGTTCGTCTACCGACGCGGCGGTGAAAGCGAGGACGGGAGCTCCTGACCGACACGTGCCACCGAGCATCGACGATATTCGGGTCGACTCCCAGCGGTTCATCGACACTCTCGACTCGTGGATCGTCGACCGTCCGGGACGGGTCATCCTCCTGTTTCTGCTCGTCTCCGGGCTGTTCGTCCTCGGCTTGGGTGGTGGCGGGACCGACTCCGGCACCGACCAGTTCACCGAGGACGTCCCCGCCGAGCAGGCGCTCCAAGAGGTCAACGACAACTTCGAGCGTGTCACCTTCGGCGACGACTCGGGGACGACACAGCTGATACAGTCGGGGACGAACGTCCTCTCGAAGCCGGAGCTGTTGCGGATGTTGAAGGCTCAGCGCCGCCTCGTCGACAACGACGATCTGGACGTGACGGGGACGACGAGCGTCGCCCGCGCCGTCGCACGAACGCTCGACCCCTCGGCAGACGACCTCGACGAGGAGATCAGGGCCGTCGAGCGGTCGACGCCCGGCGAGATCGACCGGGCCGTGCGGACGACCGTCGCAGCGGACCCCGGCTTACGGGCCCTCCTCAGCGAGGATTACAACGCCCGATCGGCGTCGGCGTCGGCAGCCATCGGCACCGTCTCCCACCGCCTCCCCGGTGGCGCGAGCGAGGGGTCGGGGACGAGTGGATCGAGTCCCCTCACGTCGATACAGCTCCGGGCGGAGTACATCGTCTCGTCGGTCGGCGGCGATATCACCGTCTTCGGGAGCGGCATCACGAGCGACGAACTGGGGAACGTGATCAACGACTCGCTCGCCCTAGTGATTCCGGCGGCGCTCGTGCTTATCCTCCTCTTTCTGATCGTCGCCTACCGGGACCCGGTCGACCTCCTGCTTGGCCTCGTCTCGCTCGGAATGGCGATGCTCTGGACGTTCGGCTTTATGGGCCTCGCAGGCATCGCCTTCTCGCAGTTGCTCGTCGCCATCCCACCCCTGTTGCTGGCGGTGGGCATCGACTTCGGCATCCACGCCATCAACCGCTACCGCGAGGAACACGTCGGCGACGTGAGCGTCCGCGCGGCGATGCGGACCGCCACCGATCAACTCGTCGTCGCCTTCTTCATCGTCACCGGAACGACCGTCCTCGGGTTCGCGGCCAATCTGAGCAGCAGTCTGAGTTCGATCCGAGAACTCGGCATCGTCGCCGCCGTCGGTATCGTCTTCACCTTCTTCGTCTTTGGCATCTTCCTCCCCGCGACGAAGGTGTACGCCGACCGCTGGCGCGAGCGCCTCGGTATCCCCGGGTTCGGGTCGTCGGCGCTTGGCTCCGAGCAGTCGCTGCTCGGCCGGATCCTGCCGGTTGGGGTCTACATCGCCCGGGGAGCCCCGCGGCTGTTTCTCGTCGTCGTCCTCGTGTCGACGGCGGTGATGGGCCAGTACGGTGCCGGCGTCGATAGTCGCTTCACGCAGGACGACTTCCTCCCCCCGGAAGACGCGCCGGCGTACCTCGACCACGTCCCCGAACCCTTCCGCCCCGGCGACTACACCGTCACCGAGACGACGCACTTCTTGGAGCGGAACTTCCAGACCGGCGAGGAGGACACCACGACGGTCTACGTCGAGGGACCCTTACATCAGGATTACGCCCTCGAAGCACTCTGGAAGGCGGGCGACGACCCCCCGTCGAGTTTCGTCGCGGACGGAGGTCACGCACGGGAGACGAGCATCGTGACCGTCATCCGGCGTCGGGCCGAGCGCGACCCAGAGTTCGCGGCGCTGGTGGCGCGAAACGACCGGAACGACAACGGAATCCCGGACGACAACCTCCGAACGGTCTACGCCGCCCTCCTCGACTCACCGGCGCGAGACCGGGCGCTGAACTACATCACCGACGACTACACGAGCGCCCGGATCGAGTACGCTGTCGAGGCCGACGCGTCACAGGAGGAGGTTACCGACGACACGCGCCAAGTGGCCGACCGCGTTCGCTTCGAGGCGACGGCGACCGGTGGCGTCATCGTCCTGAAGGCCGTGTCGGACGTGATCGGCGAGTCGGCGTTCCGTAGCCTCGTCATCGCACTCGTCGCGGCGGCGGCCTTCCTAGTCTTGGTCTACGCGGTTCTGGAAGGACGCCCATCGCTGGGGTTGGTGAACGTCCTCCCCATCGCCGTCACCGTCGCGGCCCTCGCCTCGACGATGCGCTATCTCGACATTCCGTTCAACGTCCTCACCGGGACGAGTCTCTCTATCGCCATCGGCCTCGGCATCGACTACTCGGCACACCTCCTCCACCGGTTCGTCGAGGAGTACGACGGGTCGACGGACGTCGACGATGCCCTCATCGAAACCGTACGCGGGACCGGGGGTGCCCTCACCGGGAGTATGCTGACGACCGTCTCCGGGCTCGGCGTACTGTGGCTCGCCATCTCGCCGATCCTCGGACAGTTCGGCCTGCTGATCGCGTTGAGCGTCCTCTACTCGTATCTATCGTCGATCCTCGTGCTCCCGACGACGCTCGTCCTCTGGGACCGGTACGTCGCGACGGGGCCGGGGCGCGACCTGACGCTCGGTGACGCCGATCCGACTGCGGACTGACCCTGTCGGCCGCGGACGAGAAGTATCAGACCTGAGAACCCGACGGGCGAACTTATTACGGGGTGGCGTGAACGTCGGGGCAACGATCACATGACTCGGGACCCGATCACAACGATGCGTCCGGCGAACGCACACGGAGGACGAGCATGAGCGAGAACGACGAGCCCTCGGCGGCCGAACTCGCCGAGATGGTGGACGCCGACGAAGTGGAACTCGACGACCGGATCGAAAGCACCCTGAGCGAACTCGACGTCTCCGGAACGACAGGAGACGCCGCCGGCGCGGCGTCCGTCCCCTCGTTCGGCGACGGACCGGACGAGACGGAGACACAAGACGACGACGGGACGAGCAACGAGGAGACCGTCTCGGTATTGGAGTTCGTCCTCGGGGACGAGCGGTACTGTCTGGATATCTCCTTCATCGAACAGATCGTCGAACGGGGAACGGTCACCCGGATTCCGAACGCGCCGCCCTTCGTCGAGGGCGTGATCGACCTGCGTGGAGACATCACGACGGTCATCGACCCCAAGGAGACGCTGGCTGCCGAGGAAGAAGGCAACGGTGACCTGATCGTCGTCTTCGATCCGGGGCAGATGGACGACGAGTGGAACGTCGGGTGGGCAGTCGATGGCGTCCGGCGCGTCTCTACCGTCTCGCTGGCGGAGGTCAAGGAGTCACCGGTCGACGAACCGTGGATCAACGGCGTGGTGAAACGCGACGAGGACGGCGAATTCGTCATCTGGACGGAGCCTGGCGAACTCATGCGCTCCGACGCCTGAAACCGACGGCCGATCAGCGCCGACGGAGGAACTCCGGGAGCCGAACCCGGTCGAGTCCGTCTTCCGGAACGGTAGTCGGGGCCGGTCGCGAGAACAGTTCTGGCGGCCCGTCGGGCGACTCGCGGGGCTCTTCGACGCCAGACGCGGCGTCGACGCCGACATCGTCGGTGTCGACGACGAGTTCCTCCCAGACGCTCGTCGACTCCGCCGCTGTCCGACCGGACGCCTTGCGGCGCCCCTCCTCGTAAGCCAGTTCGATCAGGCTCCGTTCGTAGGTCGTGTCGGTGGCGGCACACACCCGCTCGTACTCCTCGCGGTTCGGCTCGCCAAGGCTCCGAGCGACGCCCAGAGCGAACGCCCGTTCGAGCGCGTCCGCCTTGTCGAGGTCGTCCCACTCGGTGCCGAATTCGGACTCATACATATCAGGCTTGGATCTGCTGTTCCGGGCGGACGTGGAGTCCATCGTCCTCGAACTCGATGGCGTGAATGTTGCTGTCGATACTGGTCCCTCGCATCTTGACGATTTGGACTCCGCGGCGCATTCCCCCACTCTCGAGGTAGTTGTGCATGAAGATCACGCCGTGAGCGAGGTAGTGCTCGTCCGCGTAGGAGGTGGGATCGGTCATCTCCGAGATGAGCACGGTCGTCGCGCCGACGCGTTTCAGCGACGTGAGAAACTGGACGAACGCTTCGTGGTTGTCAGGGTAAAAGTACTGCAGGATCATCGTCGAGTCGATGACCAACCGGTCGATCTCCCGAGAGCTGATGAAGCTGACGAGGCGGTTCGTCATGTTCTTCACGCCCGAGGAGAAGCCGTTGCCGCCCGGTCCCTTCAGCAGTCGCTTGGCGTTGGAGTCGAAGACGTTCCGGAACTGGAGTTTGCCCGAGTGAGCCGCCTTCTCGAAGCCGAACTCGTAGGCGCTCATGTCGTGGACCAACTCCTCTTCGGTCTCGTGCATGCTCAGGTAGAGACATTTCTCGCCGGCACGTGCTCCTTCGGTGACGAACTGCGAGGAGAACGTCGTCTTCCCGCTTCCAGGCGGGCCGCTGAGAATGTACAGCCGATTCCGGAGGAGTCCCCCGTCGACGAGTTCGTCGAAACCGTCCACCCCGGTGGAAACCCTCATCGCCGAATAACGTTTCGGCCGCGTCAAATAGGTTGTGTCCGGGTTCTCAGGTGTGAAAATTGGGCGCGACGGGCGGACGGATCGGGCGGACGAATCAGCCGGCGGACGCGTTGCGAATTTATTTCAGTCAGTCCGCGTAACTGTCCAGTAATGACCGACCTGACGCGCACGGGAATCGAGGGGCTAGATTCGATACTGAGTGGCGGCATCGTCGACAACGCGACGGTACTGATCAGTGGGAACCCAGGGACCGGAAAGAGTATCCTCGGGTTGCAGTATATCTACAACGGCGTGACCGAGTTCGACGAGAAGGGAATCTACCTCTCATTCGAGGAAAACGCCGAGGATATCGCCCAAGCGGCCGAATCGATCGGCTTCGAGGACTGGCGAGAGCTCGTCGAGGACGATCAGATCCTCATCTACGACAAACAGGAGCTGTTGCGGCACAACGACTTCAACTCGACGCTCGACAAGCTGCTGGCGGCGTTCGAGGAAACCGAGTACGAACGGCTCGTCCTCGACTCGCTGACGATGTTCGAACTGTTTTTCGAGGACGAACAGGAAAAGCGGACGTACCTACTGAAGTTCTCGGACATCCTGAAGGCCAACGGGTTGACGTCACTGCTCATCGCCGAACAGTCCGCCGTATTCCCGGAACAGGACATCGGTCTCGAGAACTTCCTGACCGACGGGAACATCTACCTGATCCAGACCCCGACGGAATCCGGAGTCAACCGGTATATCTGGGTCGCCAAGATGCGAAAGCAGGACATCGAGACGGACATCTTCCCAATGGACATCAACGAGGGTGGCATCACCGTCCACGAGCGTGCGGCGGGCTTCTCGATGATGGGCGGTAGCAACGACTCGTTCCCGGGCGAGTGATCACTCCGAAAGAGTTCGCCAAGCCTCGTCGAGTCGGTTCGTGACCTGCCGTCGTTCCTCGACATCGACGGAGATGTCCCCCTCGGAGAAGTTCACGACCACCTCCTCGATGTTCCGCCGATAGACGTTGACGCGGCGCCGTTCGTCGGACAGCACTCGGTCGTGATGTTCGAGGAGGTCCGCGTCGGTGAGTTCCTCGATCCGACGGTAGCAGGTAGCGATCGGTACGTCGAGTTCGTCGCTGAGCTCCTGGGCCGAGCGTGGCTCGTGTGCGAAACTCAGTATTTGGGGGTTGTACTCGTTGCCCAGAACCCGCAACATCTCGGTTCCATCCATTCGTTATCAATATAGATACGACCCTGAACAATAAATCGTACTGTCATACGCTCGGCTGACACTCACTCCGGCGGCGATCTATCAGACCTGAGAATATCACGATCAGATTTATAACTGGATGCGACAAGTCACGGCTAAGACAATGCTAGTCGTCGAATCCCTCTACTTCGCCGCCACGGCGGTGTTGGTGGTCTCCGGACTGACGATGGTCGGGATGGCAATCAAAGCCTACCTCCAGACGACCCGTCAGGCCATGATCCACATTTCGCTCGGGTTCAGTCTGATCGCTGCCGCCGCCATCGCGACCGCGATCAGTGCCTTCATCAACGATTTCAGCGGGGTCCGATCCTTGCTTCTCGTCAACAACGGGATCGCCTCTCTCGGGTTTATCTTCGTTGTGTACAGCCTCATCATCTACGACTGAACAGTCCCCCGTTGCGCTACGTTTCTCGGGTTTCAACCGTATCAGGCGTTATTTTTCACACGTGATATCCGGGGGCGTACTTTTATCATCAGCTTCGAGCACGTATCAACAGAGCTCGGGGCGGTACGATCCCGAGTACACTCCAGCATGTTCGAAGAACGCACGGACAGGGGGCAGGTCGGTATCGGGACGCTCATCGTGTTCATCGCGATGGTCCTAGTCGCAGCGATTGCGGCTGGCGTCCTCATCAACACGGCTGGCTTCCTGCAGACTCAATCAGAACAGACCGGACAACAGAGCAGCGCACAGGTTACCGACCGCCTC
>Ga0207813_100137_pt1 | contig 56153 bp, 55 predicted proteins | sample A23E3SouthBayCA_2_FD_187730 | JGI IMG/M metagenome (GOLD analysis project Ga0207813, IMG submission 187730) | Aerobic enrichment media microbial communities from Eden Landing Ponds, California, USA - A23 E3 (4) (SPAdes) | ecosystem: Environmental > Aquatic > Marine > Unclassified | place... | reverse complement strand
GGACTCGGGGATGAACATCGGGAAGTAGGCGTTGGTGACGCCGGTGTCCTTGAACCAGCCGTCGAGGCGGTCCTGCAGGCGTTCCCAGATTTCGTAGCCGCGAGGACGGGTGACGATGAACCCGCCCATCGGCGCGTAATCGGCCAGTTTCGCCTTCTGGACGACCTCGGCGTACCAGTCGCCGGTGCTGTGCTCCTTGCTCTCGGTGATCCCGAGTTCCTGCTCGCCGTCGCTCATTACCGGAGTCTCGCCCACGCCAGCCTTGAACCTGACGAACCCACGGGTCGGCGTGACACGGGACCGCGTGCGGAGCTGCCCGGTTCGATCGCCGCCTCACACCGCCCGCCACGAACCAGGCGTCACCGCTGGTCGGGGCCGAACGGACTCGGGCCGGTCTGCCACTCCCAGCCCGGAAGCCGCGTCTGAAAGCCCGCCGCCAGCGCCGCGTCGAGGTCGTCGACGCCAGCCACGTCCGTCTCGTCGCCGTGGACTCGCGTGTCCGCGTAGTGAAAGGTCGCCTCGGCCAGCAGGCGGAGCGGCTGATCGCCGGCGAGCGTCCCGGCGAGTTCCCGGCCGAGCAGTTCGTCGACGACGAACCCGGGGTAGTCCCCGGTCACGTCGAGGTCCCGCAGGATGGCGACGAAGGCCGCGACGTTGACCGCCAGGTCCCCATCGGCGAACACATCGTCGACCGACTCGCGGTAGGTGGACTCGGTGACAGTCGTGACGTCGGTCTCGAACAGCGACCCGAGTTCCGATCGCGTCTCGTTGATCAGTGGGACGACCACGGGTGCGCGACCGCGAACCCACTCGTGCTGGTCGGTCACGGTGTCGGGTGTGAGCTTCATACCGGGCGGTGTGGCTGGCGAACCTACTGTTTTGCGAAGACTTTTATAATCGCGGGAGAGTAGGCTGAGGTAAGCCGGTTTTCCGGACGCGTTCTCAGAGGGTCCGGAGTGCTACTACGGTAGTGAGGCCGATCAATATGAGTGCTATTTCGACGCCCCGGCGGACACGCCCCGGGTCGCACATCGGGGTGGGTCGCCGCACGCGGCGACGCCGGTCCGGCGCCGTCGATCACCGTTTTTCGCAGCTATGAGCCAGGTAGACAAGCGACTCGACGAGATGAAAGCAGAGATCAGGAGCGAAGTACCGACAGACATCTCCATCACAGAGGTGACCTACGAGGGGCCGGAGCTGGTCGTCTACACGCGCGACCCCAAGAAGTTCGCGCGCAATGGCGACCTGATCCGTGACCTCGCCTCGAAACTCCGCAAGCGGATCACCGTCCGTCCCGACCCGAACGTGCTCTCCTCGCCGGAGGAGGCCCGCGAGCGCATCAGGGAGATCATCCCCGAAGAAGCGGGTGTGACGGATCTGGACTTCCACCGGGACACCGGCGAAGTCGTCATCGAGGCCGAGAAACCGGGGATGGTCATCGGCCGTCGCGGATCGACGCGCCGCGAGATCACACAGGCGGTCGGTTGGACGCCCGAGGTGGTTCGGACGCCCCCCATCGAGTCCTCGACGGTTTCGAACGTCCGGAACTTCCTCAAACAGGAACGGGAGGAGCGCCGGGACATTCTGGAGCGGATCGGCCGCCAGATCCACCGCGAGGAGATGTCCGACGACGAGTGGGTCCGCATCACCACGCTCGGGTGCTGTCGCGAGGTCGGCCGGGCCGCCTTCATCATCTCGACGCCGGAGACGCGCGTCCTCGTCGACTGCGGCGACAAGCCCGGCGCCGAGGACGAAGTCCCCTACCTCCAGATCCCGGAAGCGCTCGGCGCGGGCGCCAGTTCAATCGACGCGGTCGTGCTCACCCACGCGCATCTCGACCACTCCGCGTTCATCCCGCTCCTGTTCAAGTACGGCTACGACGGCCCCGTCTACTGCACGGAACCGACGCGTGACCTGATGGGCCTGCTGACGCTGGACTACCTCGACGTCGCGGCCAAGGAGGGCCGCACGCCCCCCTACGAGTCGGAGATGGTCCGCGAGGCGATCAAACACACCATCCCCATCGAGTACGGCGACGTGACCGACGTCGCCCCAGACGTGAAGCTCACGCTGCACAACGCGGGGCACATCCTCGGATCGTCGGTGGCGCATTTCCACATCGGCGACGGCCTCTACAACGTCGCCTTCTCCGGGGACATCCACTACGACGACACGCGGTTGTTCAACGGCGCCGTCAACGACTTCCCGCGCGTGGAGACGCTCGTCCTCGAATCGACCTACGGCGGCCGTAACGACTACCAGACCGACCAGGACGACTCCGAACGCAAACTCAAACACGTCGTCAGAAACACGGTCGAACGCGACGGGAAAGTGCTGATCCCCGCCTTCGCCGTCGGTCGATCCCAGGAGATCATGCTCGTCCTCGAAGAGGCGATGCGCGAGGGCGAGATCCCGGAGGTGCCGGTCCACCTCGACGGGATGATCTGGGAGGCGACGGCCATCCACACCACCTATCCGGAGTACCTGCGCGACGACCTCAGGGACCGGATCTTCCACGACGACGAGAACCCGTTCCTGGCCGACCAGTTCAACCACATCGACGGCGGCGAGGAGGAACGCCAGGAAGTCGCCGACGGCGGCCCGTGTATCGTCATCTCCACGTCCGGGATGGTCGAGGGCGGGCCGATCATGTCCTGGCTCGAACATCTCGGCGGTCAGGCAGACGGGACGATGGTGTTCGTCGGCTACCAGGCACAGGGGACGCTCGGCCGCCGCATCCAGAACGGATGGGACGAGATTCCCGTCGGCGACGGCCGCGGCCGGTCGGACACCCTCTCGCTGGACATGGACGTCGAGACGGTCGACGGCTTCTCGGGCCACGCAGACCGCCAGGGTCTGGAGAACTTCGTCCGGACGATGAACCCCCGCCCGGAGAAGGTCCTCTGTGTCCACGGCGACGAATCGGCGACGCAGGACCTCTCCTCGGCGCTGTACCACGAGTACAACATGCGGACGTTCGCGCCGAAGAACCTCGAGACGTTCCGCTTTCTCTGAGCGGGTGGTGTCCGGCGGCCGACGGGATCAGAAGTCGATCGGTCGGATCCAGACGTACCACGCCACGAGGATGATGCTGCCGTAGCCGATCGGCCACGTCAGGAGACTCAGAATCGGGAGCCCGGCCGACTCGAACAGCGCCTCTAGCTGTGCGACGAGCACGAGTCCGACGGCGAGCGCGAGTCCGATCGCGAGATCCGAACGGTCCATCGACCGCCTCTCGGTGAGTCAGGCGGGTAAGCGGTTCGATCCTGCTGCGGTGGCCGTCCGATCGCGGTGTACACTGCCGACACCGCCGACCCCGAACGGATTAGGGCTGGCGCCCGATGGACCGGCATGGACAGGGTCATCGTCGACACGGACACCGCCTCGGACGACGCGCTCGCACTCTTGCTGGCTGTCGAGACCGATCGACTCGCCGTCGAGGCCGTCACCGTCGTCGGAGGGAACGTCCCGTTCGACCGCGAGGTCGAGAACGCCAAGTACACGCTCTCGCTGGCCGACGCCGCGGACACCCCGGTCTACGAGGGCGCGCGCGGCCCGCTGACCAAAGACCACGAACACGCGGCGTACGTCCACGGCGAGGGCGGCCTCGGCCGCGACCTCGAACCCGACACCGGCATCGCCTCCGCGGAGGGGTTCGCACCCGACGAGATAGTCCGTCGGTGTCGCGCGTCGCCGGGCGAGGTCACCCTGCTGTGTATCGGCCCGCTGACAAACCTCGCGCTGGCGTACGCCCGCGACCGGGGCCTCCCCGATCTGGTCGACGAGGTGTGGGTGATGGGCGGGGCCGTCAACTGTCGGGGAAACGTCACGCCCGCTGCCGAGTACAACTTCTGGGTCGACCCCGACGCGGCCAAGCGCGTCTGCTCGGCGTTCGACGTGACGCTCGTCGACTGGGGGCTCGCCCGGCGGGACTCGACGCTCGACGATGCGACCGTCGCGCGGATCATCGACGCCGAGACGGCCTACGCGGCGTTTTTCGAGACGGTCACGAGCGTCGTCCGCGAGGCCAACAGCGAAGGCGGAGGGCTCGACGGGATCACCCAGCCAGACGGGATCACCGCCGCGCTGCTCGCGTATCCGGAACTGCGCGAGCGAGTGTCGACTTACAGCGTCGACGTCGACGAACGCGCGGGGCTCACTCGGGGCTATACCAGCGTCGACGTCGACGACGTGACCGACGCCCCCGCGAGCACGCGCGTCGTCGAATCCGCCGACCCCGACCTGTTCGCCGACGTGATGGTGTCGCTGCTATGCGAGAGCGACCCTGACGCTCCACTGGATTGATACCGCGTTGTAGATGATCGACGGTATCCGCTGCCGGGCGACGAACTGACCACCACAACCGACGCCGCTGCGAGAGCTATGGGAGGCTCCCGCGGAGTAGCGTCGAAAAAAGATGGGTTGGGGCGGATTTGAACCGCCGACCTCCTCCATGTCAAGGAGGTGTCATAACCAACCTAGACCACCAACCCTCGCGTGCTCTTACGACTCAACGTTGAAGACAGGGATAATTGAAGGTTTCGAAGACGGCACGGGGATGTGAGTGATCGACAGACAGCGACGGGTCGGCAGGGCGTCGACGGCGGCCCAGGGGCGCTCGACGGAGGCGTCGCTGTGCCAGCAGCAGCGGCGCGAAAGAATCGGGCGTGTCAGAACGAGTAGTCGTCGTCCTCTTCGCGCATCCCGGGATCTTCGGCCGTGTCCCACATGTCGTCGGCGAACTCGTCGGCCATGTCCGTCTCGCTGACCTCGTCGCCGGTGTTGCGGGTGTAGGCGTCCAGTCCCATCGACAGCAGTTCCTCGACCGCGGCCTCGCGGCTGACGAACTCCTCTTCGGTCATCCGTTCGAGCTGCGTGTACACGTCCTCCGGGAGCGAAACCTCGACGTTGGGCATTGTATGCATTCCCCTCTCTGTAGTCCAGCGGTTTGAGTATTTGGGGTCCGTCCGGCCGGAGCTCCGGGGGTGATCGACTGTCGCGCCGTCAGACAGCCATCTCGCCAGTTCGTCCGGCCTCCGCGTCCTCGCTGGGCGTTCGCGCGGCGTCGAACCCGTCCGCGAGGACGTCCGCGACGACGACCATCGCGTAGAACGTGGGGAACGCCGCGACGATGCTTCCGACGATCGGGACGGCACTGAGCGCGCTGGCGACGACACCCACGACGAGGAACACGAGTACCGAGACGGGCCAACTGATCACGAAGTCGGTGTCGAGCAGGACGTCCGCGAGCGCGTCGAAGTCGAAGGCCGCGCCGAGCGACCCTTCCGCGGCGAAATTGAGCAGGGCCGCCACCGCGACGTACCCGAACACGAGCGACAGCAGTACCGACAGCGCGAGGCCGCCGAGCAGTCCCGCGATACCCGCGGCCGCACCGGCCTCGGATCCCGTCGCGATGGCCAGTATCGACCCGCTGACGGTGACGCCAGCGACCAGTAGCGGGACCAGCATGTACGCCAGGCCAATCACCCAGGCTTTGAGACCGTCGACCAGGAGCCCCTCCCAGTCGTCGAACACCGGCGGCTCGGCCGCGTCGGCGAGGCTCGCCCGGACGACCCGAACGAGGTAGCCGTACACCGCCAGCAACGGGACGAGCAGGAAACTGAACACCAGCAGTGCCCCGCCGATACCGATTGTCTTCAGCCAGTCCTCCCGCTCCGTGGGGTACGTGAACGAATCAGTTACGTCCTGCATACGAACGCCGACGCGACACCGGTAGAAGGTTATACACCGTCTACCGGTTCAACCAGTACCGGGCCGGTGACGGGCAACAGTGTCGTACTGTCGGCTATACCATATCGAAGGAATTCGCCACTCCCGGTGGCGAATATCTTTCCCAACGGATAGCCGACAGTATCAGGACCCGACCGACAGCGTGATGTCCCCGTTTGTGGACCCCGCGCTGATCCGGCGGGAGCCGTCGCCGAACGTCCCGCTGTAGGACCCCTCGCTTCGCTGGACCCCCTCGGCCGTCTCGACGCGGATGTCACCGTTGGTCGTCTCGAACTCCACGGTGGCGTCCAGCTCCGCCTCGGTGTAGATGTCGATCTCCCCGTTGGTCGTCTCGACGTCGATATCGCCGGTGACGCCCCGGAGTTCGACGTCCCCGTTCGTCAGATCCGCCCGCACGTCGCCGTCGGCACCGTCGACGGTGACGTCGCCGTTCGTCGTATCGACGGTGGCGGCGTCGACGTCGGTCAGCGAGATGTCGCCGTTCGTCCCGTCGACGGCGATCTCGGCGTCGACGCCGTCGACCGTGACGCCGTCGCTCGTGACGTCGAGGCCGAGGGTGTCGACCCCCTCGGGAACGACGATATCGAGATCCATCTTCGGTTGCGGGCCGAGTCTGAACACGCTCTCCTCGTTCTCGACCCGGAGTTCGAGCGTGTCGTCGGTGCGCTCGGAGACGAGTTCGAGCGACTCCAGGTCGGATTCGCCGGCGGCAGCCTTCGTCCCGCGCACTCGCACCGACTCGCGGTCGGCCTGCTGGACCTGTACCTCGCCGATCGATACGGACACCGTGAGCCGTGACGCACCGTCGAGGTCGTAGGTGTTCGTGACTGTCTCCGTGACGTCCCGTTCGCTGCCCGCGACGGTACAACCCGAGACGCTCGCCGTGGCCGTGACGGCACTTCCCGCGAGGAAGCGCCGCCGCGTGATTCTGTCGTCCATATCTACGCATCTCCCCGGAACACCCCTTAATCCGCACCGTTCGTTTCCGAGCCGGAAAGCCGGGACAACGCTTATATAGGTCCGTCGGAGGGCCGCCGAACGGCCAGATACTGCCGGGGATCTCTCTGGGTCGGGCGTCGCCGAACGTCGAGCCCGATCGCCGCGTCCTCCCACGGGGACTGGTGTCGGTTACTGCCTGTCGGGGCGGACAGCCCATCTTATTAGACACATCTAAAAATTAGATTCGATACGAAGAACTAAACGTTTGGATGAGTCATGTCCAGTCGATATGGATACTACGGACGAACCGAGCCACGGGGGTCGGCTCTCGCGGCGCCGGGCGATAGCCAGTGGGTCCGCAGCAATCGCTACCGCCGTGGCGGGGTGTATCGGCGGTGCGAGCGGCGACAGCGACGGCGGGAACGGGACCGGGAGCGACGACGACGGGCCGGTCGCGGTCGCCTCTTTTTTCAGTTTCTACGACTTCGCGCGACACGTCACGGACGGGACCACGGTGGCGGTGCGCAATCTCGTTCCGACCGGGTTACACGGCCACGGATGGCAACCGAACGCCAGCGTCACCCGCGACATCGTCGACGCGGACGCGTTCATCCACGTCGGGCCCGGCTTCCAGCCGTGGGCCGACCGCGCCATCCAGACGCTCGAAGACGACGACGTGGACACGCAGTTGATCAACGCTCGCGCGGGCGTCGAACTGGTCGACCTCGCCGCGACGCTGGACCCCGACGAGGAGGGCGTCGGCCAGCAGCAGGGGAAGGACCCGCACTTCTGGCTCGACCCCCGGCGCGCGAAGACCTCCGTCGACAACATCACGGAGGGACTGGTCGAACTCGCACCCGAGCAGGAAGCGGCCCTGCGGGACAACGCCGCGACCTACAAGTCCGAGACGCTCGACCGCATCGACCGGGAGTACCGGGCGATACTCGACGCCGCCGAGCGCGACGTCGTCCAGCTCGCGGCGCACAACGCCTTCCAGTACGTCGGCGTGCGCTACGGCGTCGAGATGCGGCCGCTGGTCACGAACCTCGCGGCCAGCGGCGACGTCGCGCCCGAGGACATCACGCAGGCCAAGCGGGTCATCGACGAGAACGACATCGAGTACATCGCCAACGGCGTCTTCGAGTCACGTCGGCCGGCCGTCCAGTTGCTCGAGGAGACCGACGTCGAGGCGTACTTCCCGGTGACGCCGTACGCGGGCGTCCGCGAGGAGTGGGTCGCCGAGGACTGGGGGTACGAGGAGATCGCCCACAACATCAACATGCCCACGTTCGAGGTCGTCCTCGGCAACAAGCCGCCCGAGGAGGCGGGCCCCGACGGCTGGGCCGAGGAGTGGAGGAACTTCGAATGACGTCGAACACCACGCCCGCGGCGACCGGCGACTCGACCCGCGACCCGACAGTCGCCGACTCGGCTCGCGACCCGGCGACCGAAAACGCTCCGCACGTCGCTCTCGACGGGGTCGAGTTCGGGTACACGGCGACGCCCGTCGTCGAGGACATATCGCTCCGGATCGATCCAGGGGAGTACGTGGCCGTCGTCGGGCCGAACGGGTCGGGCAAGTCGACGCTCCTGAAACTCGTCCTGGGCCTGCTCCGGCCCGACGACGGGACCGCTCGCCTGTTCGGCGAACCCGCTCACCGGTTCGACGACGGCGACCGGCTGGGCTACGTCGCCCAGCGCGCCAGCGCCGCCAAGGCGATGCCGATCACCGTCCGCGAGGTGGTGAAGATGGGACGATACCCACACGTCGGGTTCGGCCGTCTCTCCGGCACGGACTGGGCTGTCGTCGACCGCGCGCTGGAGACGGTCGGGATGGCTGAGTTCTCCGACCGGCGCGTAACACGACTCTCGGGCGGCCAGCGTCAGCGAGCGTTCATCGCACGCGCCCTCGCAAGCGAGGCCGACCTGCTCGTCCTCGACGAACCGACCGTCGGCGTCGACGCCGAGTCCGTCGCGGCCTTCTACGACCTCCTCGGGTCGCTCAACGACGACGGTATCACGGTCTTCCTCGTCGAACACGACCTGGGTGCTGTCACCGAACACGCCGACCGCGTCGTCTGTCTCAACCGCGAGGTGTACTTCGACGGCCCGGCCGACGAGTTCGTCGAGAGCGACGCCCTCGCCCGGGCGTTCGGGACGGCCCAGAGCGTGACGGGTGGTGACGTATGAGCGACTCGACGGTGCTCCAGTCGAGCGCGCTCGATTCGCTGCTGGCGCCGCTGTATTTCGCGCTCGACCTGTGGTCGGCGGCCATGTCCTGGCTGGGGGGCGCGACCGGCCTGGGACTGCTGGAGTACGGGTTCATGCACCGGGCGATCCTGGTCGGTCTCTGTATCGGCGTGATGGCGCCGCTCATCGGGACGTTCCTCGTCCACCGGCAGCTCGCGCTCATCGGCGACGCGCTGGCCCACACGGCCTTTGCTGGCGTCGCCGTCGGCCTGTTTCTCAACGCCGTGATCGACCTCGGGGTCACGCCGTACGTCACTGCCGTCGTCGTCGCCGTGATCGCCGCGCTGTGTATCGAACTCATCTCCGAGGTGACCGACGCGTACAACGACGTCTCGATGGCCATCGTCCTCTCGACGGGCTTTGCCCTGGGGACGACGCTCATCAGCCTCAACGCCGGGGGTCTGACGGTCAGCGTCGACCAGTACCTGTTCGGTAACCTCTCGACGGTCACCGCACAGAGCGCCGCGATACTGCTCGTGCTGTTTGCCATCGTCGTCGGCGTCGTCGGCCTGACGCGCAACCAGTTGCTCTACGTCACCTTCGACGAGACGGCCGCCGAGGTGTCCGGTATTTCGGTGCGCTGGTACAACCGGCTCACGGTGATGCTGACCGCGCTCGTCGTCGTCGGCGCCATGCAGATCATGGGCGTCATCCTCGTCGCCGCGATGCTCGTCGTCCCTGTCGCCGGGGCCAGCCAGGTCTCCCGGAGCTTCGACGAGTCCATCCTCGTGTCGGTCGTCCTCGCGGAACTGGCCGTGCTCGGCGGTATCGGCGTCTCGTACTACGCTGGCGTCACCGCCGGAGGGGTCATCGTCCTCGTGGCCGTCGCGCTCTACATCGCGACCGTCCTCGCGGGGAAGATCCAGACCGCTCTCGGAGAGGAGACGACGCCCGAGGTTGAGGCCATCGTCGACGAGGGCGAACCGACCGGTGACTGATCCAGAACACCGGAACTATTTACAACGAAGCGTGTAAGGAACTCGTCAGTCGAAACGCGGATTTCGGCCGGAGAGACTTGTTAAATGCTGAATATGACTTCTTTTTACCATCTTATAGAAGAAATTTTCAGGTTATGTTTTAACAATAGTGACGTTACGATCCGACGGATGACGAGCGATCCAACAGACGGTGATGAGATGGACAGTGAGACAGACGGTGTGGGACTCTCCCGCCGCCAGATGCTCGCGACGCAGTCGCTGCTGGTGGCCGGGTCTGCGGTCGGTGCCGGGACCGGCACGGCGGCGGCGCAGTCCGAGGAGTCGATCGAGAACACGGTGACCGTCGACACCGGCGACCGGTCCGAGGAGGAAGTCCCCGAGACGCTCTTTGGCAGACTGAACGAACACTACGGCGACGGGACGATCTATCCCGGTGTCTACTCGCTGCACGTCATGAACCCGACGTTCTGGCGGGTTCCCGACTACTGGTTCGGCGACGCAATCGACGCGTTCTACGACGTCGAGCGAGACGAGACCCTCCCCTTCCCGTGGGAACCGATCAGTGGGGAGGACGTGACTTTCCACCACCGGGGCGACGGCGAGGGCGTGGCCGGTGGCGATTCGCCACACGGCACCGTGGGGTACCCCCGGATCGCCATGGAATCGCAGGGGACGACCGCCGGTCTCAAACAGCGGATCGTCCTCCCGGACACCCGGACGCTGGGCTACGATCTGGGTGTCTCGCTCCGGGGCGACGTCGGCACCGTGACGGCGTCGATCACGACGCTCGACGGCGACGTTCTCGCCTCGACCGAACTCGACGTCGGCGAGGAGTGGACGCGTCACGAACCGACGCTCGAACTCGACGAACCGAGCGGCGACGAGTACGTCGGCGGCGCCGTCGCGAACCTCCAGACCCCCTACGGCCAGTACGCCGTCGAGTTCACGGCCGAGGGGATGGGACACTTCGATATCGACTTCATCGAACTCGCCGCCGACGACGCCGTCGCGGGCAAGTTCAACCCGCTCACGGTCGAACTGCTCGACGACCAGAACGGCACGTGGCTCAAGTGGCCCGGCGGCAACGTCACCAGCCAGTACAACTGGCAGGACGGGATCGGCCCACTCGAGGAGCGCACACCGCGTTTCAACCACGCCTGGCAGGGAATGCAGCCCAACTACTTCGGCACCGCCGAGTACCTCGAACTCTGTGAGATCGCGGACCTGACCCCTGAGATCACCATCGGCTGGTGGGACAATCCGCCCGAATGGGCGGCGGAACGACAGATCCGCCCCGAGGACGCCGCCGACTGGGTGGAGTACGTCAACGGCTCGATCGACACGGAGATGGGCGCGCTCCGGGCCGAACACGACTACCCAGAGCCCTGGAACGTCGAACACTGGGGTGTCGGCAACGAGGTCTGGGGCTCCTGGCAGTGGGGGCACACGGCCGACCCCTCGGAGTACGCGACCGGCTCCGACGCGCGTATCGGCTTCGTCGAGTACTCCGAAGCGATGCGCGAGGTCGACGACTCCATTACGGTGATCGCCAGCGGGTGGGACCCCGCCGAGGCCGAGCACAACGACATCCCCTGGAACGAGACGCTCCTGACGGAGCTCTCACCGGAGACGCTCGACGGCCTGAACGTCCACCGCTACCAGTGGGGGCTGGGCAGCGCCGAGGAAGTCGACTCCTGGAAGGAGAACAACGACGCCGACGACATCGACTACAACGAGGTCCTCGTGATGGCCGCCACACAACTGGGCGAGCAACTCGCCGGTCTGGGCGAGATGGCCGAACAAGAGGGGTACGACGACTTCTACGTCAACCTCAGCGAGATCGGTATCTTCCCGACTGTCTCGCAGGGCGCCCCCTACCCCGGCCCGGAGACGATGCCCGGCGGTTCCTACGTCGCCGGCGTCCTCAACGCCTGCATCCGCGAGACCGACACGATTGAGTGGGCCGCACAGACGTGGGTCCCGACCAAGACGTGGGTCCCCACCGCGACGGTTGACTTCCCGCCGGACCCGAACCCGCTCCGGGCCGACGGCTCGATCACGGGGCTGTACTCGGCGGTCTTCGAGGGTCCCGAGCGGTGGCACGCCGTCGACGTGACCGCCGACGGCGCCAGCCGGGACCTCCCGAACACGGGCCCGCGTGTCAACCCGATGGAGGGCGTCTCCTACGTCGACGCCGCCGCGATGCAGAACCAGCGCGGCCAGGAACTGGCCGTCTTCCTCACCAACCGCAACCTCCGGACGGACAGCGAGACGACGGTCGAACTGCCCGACCGCTACGCTGGCAACGCCGTCGAAATCGTCACGCTCGCCCCGGCCAGCGACGAGCGACCGCTCCCCCACGAGTTCCCCACCTCCTGGGACGAACCGACCAACCACACCGTCACCCACGTCGTCGAGGACGTCGACGACGACGGGACAGTGACGCTGACGCTCCCCCCGGCCGCCGTCGTCCGCCTGTTCGTCGACAACGGCCAGGGCCAGGCCGACATCGTCGGCGACAACGGCGCCTGGCACGGCCTCGACGGCTGGGAGAACATCCCGATCCAGTTCAACCGCGCGCCCGGCAACAGCGAGGGTCGCGGGAACGGTAATGGGAACGGCAACGGAGAGGGGAACGGTAACGGCAACGGAGAGGGGAACGGCAACGACGACTGACGCCTCGGTCGCCGTCAGGTAGCACTGCACTCCAGCGGTTTTCGGTTATAGTAGCGATTGAAAGCGTCCGCACACTCGATCGCGCGCAGTCGTGCGATCATGTGTGCACTGTCTTCAAGAGCTACTATAACCCGCATTCGACCGACCGTCGTGACCGCACTGGCTGCGACAGGGCTCAAATCCGCGCGGATGTACTTTTCACGCTCCGCAGACTCGCCGCTAACGCTCCTCGTCTCGTGTCGCAGAAGAATGGGCCAACGCGGATTGTGAACCGGAGCCAGACGGTCGCCTCGCTTCGCTCGGCGCTGCGACTGCCAGGGTTCAAATCCGCGCGGCTACAGGCTTCGCTCCTCACGTCCGTTCGTCGCAGAAGAATGGGCCAACGCGGTCTTAGCAATCGGGCTTTGCGGTCGGGTTCGGTGTTCGGCAATCATGGTTAGATGTCCTCCGGCAAGTGGTCGCGTCGTCGACGCATTCGCTGGCGCTTCGACGCCTTGTCGTAGTGCTTTTCGAGAATCTTCTCGGATACGTCGCCCCGGTCGCTCACGACCTCGCGGGGAGTACCCGCGTCGCGGTGGGCCGTGATCGAACCGGTTCGGACCGCGTGGGGAGACACCGACGAGGGACAGCCACTCGCGGTGTCCGTGGCGTTGTACTCGCAGGTGTCGGGGTCATAATCATGCGGGCAGGGTTCCCCGATGACGCAGGGGCGCGTCAATCGGTACACCCAGTTCTGTATCGTAGTTACCGACGGCCGCCCGAACTCCGTGGTTAGCAGCGGCGCGCGGCCGTGGTCGTCGGTTACGTTGTGTCGGTCCGGGCTACCGAGGTAATCATCAACGACAGCGGCGACGTGCGGACTCAGGGACACGTCACGCTCGCCACGCTCGCCGTTCTTCAGCGGTGTTCCAGTCTTGGGTCTGTGTCGGTAGCTGAGCGCCCGCTCGTCGGCGTCGAAGTCGTTAGCATCCAGTGCCCGGATGCCACCGCGTCGAGCCGAGGTCCGCCACATCAGCAGCAGCGCGACGTGCTGGGCCGAAGCATAGCGATACTCTCGCAGGTAGTCGAGTATTGCGTTCGCTCGTCCCGAGTCAAGCAGATCGCCGTTCGAGCCGTCACCTTCGACGTTGGGTAGTCGAATGCGCTCGGGGAGCGATTCGGGTACAGCGTCGTAGTCAACCATGTGGTCAAGGAATCGACGGACGGTCGATACCTGTCCCTGCATGGTCACGTCGTTGCAGGTGTCGTTCTCGCCGTTGTCTTCGCGCTTGTACACGCGGTAGTCGTGAACCACACGGAGGTCCACGTCGTTCATGTTCTGGATATCCTGGTCTTTCAGCCAGTCGACGAACGACCGGATCCGGGACTCGTGGGTCCGCAGCGTCGTCTCTCGGAGGTCGTACCGTCGAGCGTCGAGGTACTGCACGAGCGCCGCCTCGGGCGTGATCGGGTCGAGATCGTCGCTCATGTCTCACCTCGATCTATCTCGAACGCGAGCGACAGCGGATCGCCGTGGTTCCCGCACGCGGGGCAAACGCGGACGGGCTGAAACGTCACGTTCGAGCAGTCTTCACAGATGTACAAACGGTTCTCGCTCACGCTGCGCCTCCGTCGAGCAGGCAGCGGACCGCTTCGTCAGCAGTCACGTCGTTCGGTCCCACGGCGGTCGGGTAGCCGTCGGGACTCCGGCCCATCACGTCCAGAATCGCGTTGACACTCGGCGGGTCACCGGAGACGCTTCGCTGTGCCTCCAATGCTGCAGCGACGGCCTTCGCCGCAGCTCGGGCGTCACTGTGGCCGCCGATCTGGTGCGTCTCTTTGGAAACGCCCATCATGCGGTTGCAGTCCGGGCACGGTGTCTTTCGCTGGCGCGTCGACGCCGCGGCGCGATCACCGAATTTCTTCACGTGGCCGCAGTCGGGACAGCGCACGCAGTACAGCGTACGAGTCCGACCAGCGGTCTTTTCACTTCGTGCGTCGTTACCTGCCGTGCGGGACATTCGTCCCGTGCTGGTTTCGGTTTGCATCGTTTCACCGAAGCCACTCTGGGGCCGTGCTGGGACACGGCCCTTCGTCACTACCCGGCTAGAGTCATCAACGACCAACCAAGCGGCTACGACTTAGCCATCATTCGACTTGCACTTAAACGTTTCCACTAATTCGTGAACACTAATTCGGTGCCACCAGAACTTCCGCCCTATTTCGTGTACATCTTTTATAGCAGGCAACTCAAGCCATGTTATGGACGAGAACGGCGACAACTGGGACTGGCTGACCGACATGGACTTCGAGATCTTGGAGGTCATGCGCTTCAATCTGATCCTCTCGCCGTCGATCATCGCAGAGAACATCGGTCGGTCGCGGGAGGGCGTATCTGGGCGCCTCAACTCTTTACAAGCGGGCCAACTCATTGAAAAAGTCGACCGGGGAAAGTACCAAATTACCGAAGAGGGACTGACGGTTTGGGATATTGCTGGCGAGTCAAAGTATCAGAGCCGTCGAATGGAAGTCGCAGATCAGAAAATCGTACAGTGGGATCTGGGTGTTTCAATGGAAGAGTACCACGAAGAAGTCAAAAAGGAATACGAGAAGATCCAGCAGAGCAATCAAAGCATCGGTCTGGATGATGATCTTCTCGAATTAGCCTTTGAGAGGGCTGAAAAACGGTTGAGAGATAATACACCTTAATATTCCACAGATTCCCTATATGAGGGGGAAACTCTCTCTATTAAGAAGGTCGACGAAGCCAAATCTATATGTGTGGCGGCATAATCATCGACTCACGAGAGAACGCTCGCGTTGGTGGTTCCCTATGAAAGGAGATGTCTTATTTGGTCCGAGTGCGGCGGAGACTGTATTAGAAGAGCTCGGAATGGAAGTTAATGACGAGGGTTTTGTCGTTGACAAGGAGACCGGTGAACCCATTGACTCTGCAGAGGATGAGGATGTCCCCATTGAGGAATTTGGTGGCGTTGGAAAAGGATCCAAAATTGTTGTCAAGGACGACTTCTCATCTGTCTCCGAGTATGTTGAACAGAAGCATGGTCTGAGATAATCCGGATTAGACATTGATGGTCATTGACGAGTTTGTTGACACCGTTCAAGAAGCGATCGGAGATGCAGATATTGATGATGCGCAGCCACAGATAGTCAGAAAAGGAGAAGACTATCCGAAGTTCAAAATACAGGAGAGAGAAGACAGAAATATTGTTGAGCTAAATATTGATGCTTGGGATGAAGGGTCCAGAGATGAGGTTATTCGGCAATTAGAGCCCTTGTTTCATGAGCAGGAGGGGATTTTTCTTCCAGAAACGAACAAGTACAAAATAATCTCTGAATCTGGGGTCACAAATGACCGCATTAACGAGACTGTCGAATTCTTTGATGAGTATCTATCTGATCAACAAACGAAACTTTTGAGAAGGTGCCTTTCTATTCGACAGGATTGGGAACGTGATGATATACATATCAGCAAATCGGAAATGGATAGCCTGAAGTATGACCTGAGTCAGGAATTCGACTACGCATTTACTGTGGCAAATTTAGCAAGTTCAGGATACTATGATCAAGATGGATACTTTCGGGAAGTATTTAATAACCTAGATGATTCGGGGGTTAGCGAATCGGAATACATGAGGATCTATTGTGAACTGTTAGAGGAAAAGCCGTTTTTTGTATTTGTTGGAGAATCTGCTATGCCATCAGATATTTCGAAAGATATTAAAAACAAATTGTCGAAACATAACACATATCCAGTTTCGGTTGAGTTTGTTGATGCACTCGCAGTTGGTGGACGGGCACGTGAAATTTTAGAAAAAGCAGCTCTCGAAACTCAAAGAGATATTGACTGCGTAACTATATTGATAGAAGTTGACTATAACACAACCTGCTACCGATTCTATCCGAAAACAGTAGAAGGAATAAGCTTCTAAGATGGTTTCTAGGAGGGCAAATGCCGTATTAAATGAAAATCCAGAGCTTTTTGCGTTCCTGCCAGCGATTAATTTTGGATCGCTCTTGGGAAGTAGATTGTTGACGGCGAGAGCAGCGGCTGGAAGTCGAAGAGGGCAAGGGCACCGCGCCAGCGGTGCCCGACATGTTCCCTGTGAGCCGATTCATCTCAGAATCGGCTGCAGCGGACCTGCTCCAACAGGTTCGCTGGCGTGATGGTGTCGAGTGCCCCCGCTGCCGTTCTGACCTGACGGTCAGAAACGGCAGCTATCGGGTGTATCAGCGGTATTTGTGTAAGAATTGCGGTCGAACGTTCAACGACAAGACCGACACGATCTTCGCTCACTCGAAGATGAAGCTCAAAGAGTGGTACTTCACGATCTACGTCTTCTTACGGTTCAACACGAGTCTTCGTCAGATCGAAGCGGAACTTGATCTTTCGTACAGAACGGTGAGACGGCGCGTCGAGCGCTTCGCCAGAGCGCTCGACACGCCTTCGATCACGCTGTCCGGGCCGGTCGAAATCGACGAAGTGTACGTCTCTGCCGGGCTAAAAGGCCGCGAGCGCGATCAGGAGTCGCGCTCGCGTGGCCTGTCCACGCGTGGGCGAGGATCGTATGACGGCGACAAACCGCCGGTGTTCACGCTGGTTGATCGCGGCGCCGACGAACGGTACATCGTGCCAGCGAAATCCGCCGAGGAATCGACTGTTCGACTCCTGCTTGCCGACCACGAAGAGGAGTCACTGACCGTCTATACGGACGGATTTCGGGCCTACGACCCGCTAGAAGACGACGACGCATTCACCCGCGAATACGTCGTCCACGGCGACGGAGAATACGCTGATGGCGAGGTACACGTCAACAGCTGCGAGAGCCACGCGTCGCTAGCGCGACGGTGGCTCTCGCCTCATCGAGGAATCTCGAAAGACAAGCTCACGCCGTATCTCAGAGCCTTCGAACTCCGCCGTGAACTTTACAGAAAACCAGGTGACGAAGCGCTCAAACATGCTCTCGACGCCGCGCTCTGAAAATCAACAACGTGCTTCACATGAGCGATTTTGGATATTTATATTACTCTACTCTATCCAATTCTGCCGGTGTCATATTCATAATTGCGCTCCTCACGGGATCATTTATTTACAACTATTCAAAGGGATCACCAGACGAGGTTGGCACTGGTGTCTTTTGGACCTATATCTTTTCCTATATTATATGGCTATTCTCATACCTCATCTCTATTCGTGATCTTCTTGCGAAGAGACAGAGTTTAGATACGGTAATGGCGATATTGCTATTCATCTCAATCGGATTTCTATTCGTGGGAATCAGTCACATTATGTTGAAATCACTGACAAAAGGGTATGACCACGAGTTTTAGTATTACCCATATCACCTGTCTTTATTTCTACGACCACACGTCAACAATCGGCGGATCTTTTTCCCGATCTACGACCGGCACATCGTCACTGTCATTAGCGCAGTCCTCGATGACTTCGAGGTTCTGTTGGCCGTCGCCCAGCTCGTCGCTAGGGAGGTCCCAGTACGCATACGCACCGATGTAGTCGACGACACACCGGAACGTGGCTTCCTCGGGCAGCGTTGAACGTACCTGCGGCTGTTCCACGTCCGAGATCGCCCGCTCTACGGCGGCGTCGAGATCGTCGAGATCGTCCCATTGCCGACGCGCAAGGTCGTCGCGTATCTCTCCTTCGCTCGCAACCTGTACTGAGTCGAGCGAGCACCAGCGGACGGCTTCGCGCATGTCCGGGTCCTGTGTGTGGTCGTTCGGGTCGATTCCTTCCGTGATCGACTCCGAGCAGGACCAGAACCGTCGGTTCGTCGCCCAGTACAGCGCGAGCTTCCACGTCGCCGCTTTGTCGGCGTACGACTCTCTGTCGTTGTCGCCCGCCTCGAAGGACTCCGTGGCGTCGAGTAGCGAGCCGAACGTCGCGCTCAGGTACTTCCCGAGGTACGCGCCGGCCGTCGATTCCATCTCGTGGCCGTCGTCGCCGAACTCGATCAACTCATGCGACCGGGTACGCTCGCGTACCCAGTCTTCGCTGTGATCGTGGTCGCCGAAGCGGTACCAGTCGACGAAACCCTCGTCGCTCTGGAACTCCGGTTCCAGGTCGTCGAGGTCATCGCGGTAGGTCAGCGGGTATACGTCGACGATCTCACCTTGGCCGTAGTCGGCCCACTTCGCGGCGATCTCCGGCTTGTCGCACAGCCACGGCAGGTCGTCGGACTCACGTTCTGGCACATCGAAAAACAGCACGTGCAGGTGCGGATAGCCCTTCTGGGTGAACTCCAGCGCCTTGATGTAGTCCGGGCGCTCTCTCGGTCGTCCGGTCACGTCGTCGACGAGATCGGGCCGCCAGCCGGGGACGGCGGGGTCGCGGGTGTCGTTCTTCGTCGACGGGTCGGTGTCGAAATACGACAGCAGGCGGTTGAAGTTCTCGTTGATGGTGTCGATCCCGTCGAGCAGCGACGCCTGCCGTTTGGGGTCCGTCGTCAGCGTTACCAGTACGGCGTTGTCGGCGTGATCGTATCCGTACTCAAGTGCATCATTGAAACGTGCGAACTGCTTCGAGACGCGGCCCTGGTCGTTGAAACGGGTCTTGTAGTCCTTCGTCATCCGCCGGTTGGTCTCGCCGCCAGTGCGACCCACGAAGTGAACGTCAAACAGTAGTCGGTAGTCTTTGATCCTGTTCAGGTAGGATGTAAAACCGTCCTTCAGCAACTCGCGTAGGTCGTCATCCACAGAGTCGACACGAGAGAGGTAGTTGCGGAGAAATTCGCGATCATACGTTATACCCTCGGTTTGGCGTGTTTGAGTAATGCCTTCTGTAATCAAGTCAAGAAGGCGGAGGGCGGGGGTAACCATCAGAACGCCTGACGACTCGGATTTTCGCACGTAGGGGTCGTCGGGGGCTGCGAGGTCGTCGATGAAGCGGTATGCAAACTGGTAGTCTGGATCGGAGCCTTCGACGCGCTCGCAGGCGTCGGGAGAGACACCTTTGACGGCGTACGAAACGATGTGAGACAGCGGTGTACCCTCCGGTTTCGAGGCGATGAACTTCGCTATCCGTACACGGTCTTCGTCACGTTCGGTAAGTGTCCCATCGATCAGTTGCCCGTAACCGAGGAGGTCGCGCTCTTCCAGGAGGTCTGCCAGTACGGGAGTGTTACATCTGTCCGCGAGGTCGATCCCGCCGAGGTGGCCCGGTGGGTCGACCCGACTGCTCATGCGTGGGACCCCGCATCAGCAGAAGCGACGGTTGTCGGACAGAACGCGGTGAAGATACCCCTCCCCCTTCGGGGTCGGGGATGACGCTCAGGCTTCCGGGTCGCCCCACGAGGGGGCGCTGCCGGGTGGTCGAGCAGGTGCGGCCCGCGATTGGCGCTCGCGGTCCGTTCCGGGATGCTCGCTTCGCTGCGCTTCCGGGCTACCCTGCTCTCCCGTTCCCTCGCTTGCGGTGGCCCGTGGCAACCAGCATGGAGCGGTAGCTGATGGGTCGAGACAGCCCCCATTGAGGGGGCTGCCTCTCCCCGGTCGACACCTTGCGGGGTCGGGCAACCTACGAACCGGGTGGGTTGGTAGGTGGGTGGGCTACCGTCGGCTGGCTGTCCTCTGTCCGCTCCCCGGTACATGGTCGGACAGAGGGGTTACTGGTCGAGCGCTGGGTCGTCAGCGCTGTGCCGGTCGAGCGTCGGGATCACGTAGCAGTGTCGGCACTCGCTGGCGCGGGCGTACGCCGACCCGATCTTGTTGATACAGTTGTCGTGACAGATGACACACCGATACTGCGAATACTCGCTCCAGTCGATATCGCCCTCAATGTCCGGTTGGTGTTTCTCCGGTAGCGTTGAGGGAGTGGCACCCCGAACCGATGGACCCTGCACGGACTCGACGGTGTCGTCACTGTCGAGATCCTGTGGATCACTCATGGCGATCACCTCGGGTGGCCCTGTCAGTAATCGGGTGAGTCGTAGTAACCGCCAGACGGCTTCGGTGTCCGCAATGTTCGCTTACGAATTGAGAAGAAACTAAGGGATATGATATTTCTTTATCCGGCGAAATTGAAAGTATAGGGCAGTGAAACCCTATTTTCTGAATAGCTGGAAAGCGGCAGGAACTGAGATGGGCCAACGCGGATTTGAACCGCGGACCTCCCGGTTATCAGCCGAGCGCTCAACCTAACTGAGCTATTGGCCCTCGGCGAGTGCATTCGTTGGTTCCGGGTGCGAGCCTTTAAGGGTTACCTTTCAGTCTCGATCCCGGCGCATTGTGTCGGTTTCGCGTGCCACGGCTGTCCCGATCACTGCCGGTCTTCGTCGTCGAACTCCACGTCGTAGGCGTCGTCGTCGAGGTCGTAGGTATCACCGGCGTCTCCCGTCCCGGTCGGACCGGCGGACCCGCCGGGATTGCTGGCCCCACCGGGCGCGTCGTCGAACGGGAAGCCACCGACGTAGACGTTCCCGGTGGCGAACCCGTCGCTTTGTTTGTCGATGTACGGGACCACGACGTAGTCCCGCACCAGCATTCGGATCGGGGCGCGCGTAAACGGGACGACAAGCAGGATTCCGACGGCGTCGGTGACGAGGCCGGGCGTCAGCGTCAGCGCGCCGGCGACCAGCAGGAAAGCCCCGTCGAGCAGTTCGTTCGTGGGTAGCTCGCCGGTCGCGAGCTTGCGCTGTATCTCGCGGATCGTGTGTCGCCCTTCGGCGCGGACGAGCAGCATGCCGAGCAGGCCAGTCAGGACGACGATCAACACTGTCAGCGGGGCACCGATCCGGGTGGCGACGAAGACCAGAAACAGCGAGTCCAGCAGGGGTATCAACAACAGCAACGCCAGATACTGGAGCATACCCGGTTTACTGTCCGACAACTCAAACACTTTTCGAGGCCAGGGGAACTCCTACCGCGCGGCCAACCCGACCTCGATCGGGGATTCGGGCTGGAGCGTGATCTGCATCGAGAGGTCCAGCGGCGGTTCGGTGACGGGGTGGAACTGGAACCGCTGTGCGAGTGTCGCCAGTACGAGTTCGAGTTCCATCCGCGCGAAGCGCATCCCGATGCAGTGGCGCGGGCCGCCGCCGAAGGGGTAGTAGGCGTACTCCGGTCGGTCGCGGCCTTCGGCCCACCGCTCCGGTCGGAACTGTCCGGGGCCGTCGTACCAGCGCTCGTCCCGGTGGACGACCCACTGGGGCAAAGAGAGCACCGACCCCTCGGGGATCACGTATCCCCCGAGTTCCACGTCGCGTTCGGGTTCGCGGAACATCGTGTACGCGGGCGGGTACAGGCGCAGCGCCTCGTCGACGACCCGTTCGAGGTAGTCGAGTTCGAACAGATCGGCGGCGGTCGGTGCGTCACCGCCCAGTACGTCGTCGAGTTCCGCGTGCAGGCGGGCCTGCCGTTCGGGGTCGTTGGCGAGACAGAACAGCGTGTACGACAGCGCCAGCGAGGTGGTCTCGTGGCCCGCGAAGAGGAAGGTAAAGAGGTGGTCGCGCACGTCCGACTCGTCCATGAGGTCGTCGTCGACGTCGAGCATGATCGACAGCAGGTCGTCGTACGTCCCGTCGCTTCGCTGACGCTTCTCGATGATGTCGTCGATAGCGCCCTCGAACGCGTCGACGGCGCGGTTCGCCCGGCGGTTCCTGGGCGTGGGCACCCACAGCGGGAGAAACGCCGAGAGCGTACTCGCGTCGAACCGGTCGGTGATCGTGCTCGCGGCGTCGCCGATCGTGGATTCGTCGCCCTCGACGTCGACGTCGAGCAGCGTCTTCGTGAGGATGCGGAGGGTGAGCGTGCGCATCTGCTCGGAGACCGCGACGGTCTGGCCGTGCTCCCAGGTGTCGGCCTGTTCGGTGGCGTACCGGACCATCATCGCCGCGTAGGTCTCGATGCGGTCCCGGTAGAAGGAGGGCTGGAGCGCCGAGCGGTGCTGTTGCCACTCCTCACCCTCCAGCAGGAGGAGGCCCCCGTCGACTACCTGCCCGAGCGTGTCGGCGACGAGACCACGGGTGTATTCGCTGTCGTCGGTCACGAGCACTCGCTCGATGATCGCCGGGTCGGTGATCATGTAGCCGTCCGACCCCGCGATGGAGTACGCGACCACGTCGGAGTCGTAGGCTTCGGCGCAGTGCCCGTAAAACGAGATGGGGTCTCGCAGAAAGGAGAGCGTGTTGCCGACCAGCGGCCACCCGTCGGGGCCGGGCGGCGTCTGTCCCTGCCGGTCCGTCGGCGGTGACTGGGTGTTTGCCATCTCCTGATCGTAGGGTCGCCTCCACCATCCGCCTTCGGCCGCGTCCACTAGCCTGTTTAAGAGGGCGGGGTCATGACTGGGGGGTGTTCATTCGATCGAGGGAGTCGCGCGCCCCGAGACGCAGTTCTTATGCGCGGCCTCCCAGTAGCAGGGGGCAATGACAGTTATCGGTATCGTCGGCCTCCCGGGGAGCGGCAAGAGCGAGGCCGCCGCCGTCGCCGAGGAGGTGGGGGTCCCCGTGGTGACGATGGGCGACGTGATACGACAGGCGTGTCGCGACCGCGATCTCGACCCCGCGACCCACCACGGCGAGGTGGCCAAAGCGCTCCGCGAGGAGGACGGCCCCGACGCCATCGCTCAGCGGTCGCTCCCGATGATCGAGGACCGCCTCGCCGAGCACGACACCGTCGTCGTCGACGGCATCCGCTCGGACGTCGAGGTCGACCGCTTCCTCGAGGCGTTCGGCGACGAGTTCCTGCTCGTGGAGATCCACGCCCCCTTCGAGACCCGGGCCGAGCGGCTCGACCTGCGTGGCCGGGACGCCGACGCCGAAGATGGTGGGGAGTCGCTGGCCGACCGTGACGCCCGCGAGCGCGGGTTCGGAATGGACGACGCGATGGCGATGGCCGACCTCACGATCGAGAACACCGACACGCTCGAATCGTTCCGCGATCGCATCCGGACGCTCCTGGCCGAGGGGCCCGAGGCGCCCTGGGGGTCCGATCGCCGATGAGCACCGTCTACAGCGTCGACGTCCAGATCACCGCCCCGGTGTACGACACCGAGGTGACCGACCGCGTCGCCGACGCGATCACGAACGTCTTCCCGAACGCCGAGGTGGACCATCAGCACGGCGAACTCGTCGCCACGACACACGACATGGAGCACTTCTCGGAGTGTCTCCACCGCCGGGAGATCCTCGACACCGCGCGCGGCGTCTTCTTCGACACTCTCGACGGTGATACCTTCTCCTTCGACCTGAAGAAACAGGCCGCCTTCGAGGGTGTCGTCACCTTCGCCGTCGGCGAACCCGACGAACTCGGCGAGATTCACGTCCGCGTCCGCGTGAACGACCCCGATCCGGAGTCCTTTATCGACCACATCGCCCCGCCCACGCAAGAGGGCAAGCCGATCGATCCCGAGGAATAGCTGAGCTATTTTTGCGGTTTCGAGCGCCATCTGTGTGAGTTTGCGGTTGGCGCGCGCTGTCACGAGTCTCGTCTCGCGACCGTGTCGTGCGAGGGACGAGTGAGCGATCATGGGAGCGAACGAGTCGGTTGGGGAGGTCCGTGGCTACGGTGCCGTGTGTGCGGTGGGGCTGAAAGGGGCCGGTCGCTGGCCGGTAGCTGACGACGCAAGCACCGCAGCGAGCGCAGCGAGCGAGGAGCACAGCGAGTCAGGACCGGCCAGCGACCGGGGGCTTTCCGTTATCGGTGCGTATCCAGGGACGTCGAAAGCCCCGACCGGTTCGACTCGGGTGGCTCGCTGTGCGCTTCCCTCGCTCCCTGTGGTCGCTCGGTCCAGTGCTTGCATCGCCAGCCGTCGTCGAACCGGTCGCCCCTTTCAGTCCCGCCACACCCAAGCACCGCAACCACGCACCTCCCCAACCGATTTCCTCGGTCGCGGTGCTCCCTCGGTCATCCCTCGCACGACTCCAGTCGCGAGACGGGACTCGCGACGGCGCGCGCCGCCACAGCCGGAAAAATATCGTGCTACGATCTCGCCATGCTACTATCCCGCACGGCACGACCACATTTTTGATCCGGTCCGGTGACACTCGGATATGGCAGCGATATTCTTCGACGTGGACGGGACGCTCGTCAGGTGGCGCGGCGACTACGCCGATATCGTAACCGACGCGTTTGAGCGAGGAGGCATCACGGCCACGGACGAACGCCTCGGCTACTACGACGACCGCTTCTTCCACCACTTCGGCGAGTTCGCTGACGACCCGTATCACCGGGCGTTCACCGACGTCTGCGACCGGTTCGGACTCGACGCCGACCCGCGAAGAGTGGCCGATGCGCTCGTCGCGGCGGAGTTCGAGGCGGTCGAACCGGTCCCCGGCGTCGAGTCGGTCGTGGCGTCGCTCGCCGAAGAGCACACGCTCGGCCTCCTCACCAACGGCGTGCCAGCGGTGCAGTTCGGGAAGGTCGAGGATATCGGCCTCCTCGATCACTTCGACGTCCGTGTGGCCTCACACGACGCCGAGATCGAGACGACCAAGCCCGACCGAGACATCTACGAGGCGGCGAAAGCTCAGGTCGACGCGGAGACGTACGTGATGGTCGGCGACGACCGAGAGCCGGATATCGACGGCGCGCGCGAACACGGGTTCGAGACGGTCCACGTCGACGCGACCGTCGAGGACCTCCGGACGCCCGACTTTCGGACGCTCGCGAGCCTGTTCTGACCGGTCTGCACCTGTCGGGCGCGTCTAGCCGTCGATCCCACTGACGAAGATCGCGATCCACTCGCCGGGGTCCCGGCGGCGGGTCACGCGCACCGTCTCGACCCACTTCACCCACTGGAACCCGCGCCGTCCGGGCGCGACCAACCGCAGCGGGGCACCGTGACCGTGCGAGAGGCGCTGGCCGTCGACGTGGGTCGCGAGCAGGGCGTCGCTGGCCTCCTCGATCGGGAGGCTCCACCGGTAGCCGGTCACGGACTCGAACTGCACCCACGACGCTTCCGCGTCGGGATCGGCCGCGTCCAGCAACGCGCCGACGCGCACGCCGCGCCAGTCGTGTTCGGAGTACCACCCGCTCGTACAGTCGAGCAGTGCGCGCTGGACGCGGTCGGGCGCGAGTTCGCCGTACGCGAACGATCGCTCGTCGGCGACGGCGCCGCCGACGGTCAGCACCCAGGCCGAGCGGTCGACCGGGTCGGGGTCGTCCGCGACCCACGAGGTGACCGGGAAGCGGTTGCCGTCGTTGCTCCCCGTCTCGCGGGATCCGGTAAAACGCCGCTTGGCGCCCGCGGTGTCCAGCAGGTCGTTGACTGTTGCCTGTGCCCGCCAGGCGAGCGCCCCGGCACCGAGGACGACGGCGTACCGGAGTGTCGTCCGCCGCGCGTCGACCGTCTCGCGGCGCGGGAGCGCGAACCGACTGCGGAGGTGGATCACGAGCAGGACGGGGACGACCAGTCCCAGGCCGATGTGGAGGTTCAACAGCCCCCACGGTCCCAGGTCGAGACTGCCGCCGAAGACCCACCAGATCCCGGTCGCGAGGGCGCCCCCCGCCGCGATCGCCAGCGACACCGAGACGAGGCGCGTCGCGTCGAGCGCCCCCGGGCGGAGGCGGTGGCGCACCCGCCGGAGTTTCCACGCCAGCAGAACCAGCGTCGAGACACCGGCGACGGCGTGGACGTCGAATACCCACGCGCCAGCGGGGCGGCCGGTCCAGAGGCTCGCCGCGCCGGTCGCCAGCAGGACGACGACGGCGATCAGAAGCGAGGCGTCGACCACCCGCGGCGGTGGCTCCAGTCGATCCAGTCGACCCATCGGTCGCCGTTAGGGCCGGACAGGCTTGATTGTCGGGGTGGTGTCCAGTCGCCGAGCAGGGTACTCTCACACCGTTCGGGCGACTCGACGGACGTGAGCGCGCTTCGTCGCTCGTCCGCCGCCGGAACCGCTCAGGCCGACGAGTTCGTCCGCTACCGGAACCGCTCAGGCCGACTGGCCGACGAGTTCGCCCGCCTTCGCGCGGGACTGCTCGACGACGGCGGGGCGGGCCTCGAACTCGATGACGACCTGGTCGCCGTAGTCGACGGTCTCGACCTGCGCGTTGTCGTGGATCCACGAGACGACCGACATCGTCTCGTCGGTCATCGGGAGGACGAGACGCTCGCGCTGGTAGTCGGGCAGTTCGGCGTGGATCCGCTCGCGGAGCGCGTCGATCCCGAGTCCATCTCTCGCGCTGACGGCGGCGGGGCTTGGCGCCAGCGCCGACAGCGCCGACCGCTTGCGTTCGACCTCCTCGTCGTCGACCGTGTCGACCTTGTTGAACACGGTGACGATGGGCGCCTCGTTGCGCTCGTAGAGGGTGTCGTGAGAGGTGACGAGTTTCTCTCGGATCTCCTCGACGGGTTCGCTGACGTCGACGACGAGCAACACGAGGTCCGCCCGGTAGACCGAGTCCAGCGTCGACTTGAACGACTCGACCAGCCAGTGGGGCAGATCGGAGATGAATCCGACGGTATCAGTCACGAGCACGTCCCGCTGGTCCATCTCGGCCTCGCGGGTCGTGGTCCCCAGCGTCGTAAAGAGGCGGTCCTCGGACTCGGCGGTCGTATCGAGATCGGGGTGTAGCTCCTCGTTCTCGTCGACCTCGTGGTCCGCGGCGAGGCGGCGCAACAGCGTCGACTTCCCGGCGTTGGTGTAGCCCGCCAGCGCGACGAGGTCGAACCCGGACTCGCGGCGCTGCTCGCGGCGGTGTTGCTCGGTCTGCTCGATCCGGTCGAGTTCGTCCCGGATGCGCGAGATCTGGTTTTTGATGTCCTGCTCGCGGCTCTCGTCGTACTCGCCCAGCCCCATGAACCCGGGGCGTTCCTCGCGTTTCGCGAGGCTGGTCTTGGCCTCGGCCCGCGGGAGTTCGTAGCGTAACTCGGCGAGTTCGACCTGAAGTTGGGCCTTGCGCGTCTTGGCGCGCTGGCCGAAGATCTCGAGGATCAGCCGGAACCGATCGAGGATCCGCACGCCCTTCGGGAGCTTGTTCCCGAGGTTGTACGTCTGGTAGGGACCCAGCTGGTTGTCGAAGATCACGACCGTCGCGTCCGTCGCAGCCACCTCGGCCGCGAGCGTCTCGGCTTTCCCCTCCCCGATGTGGAGCGCCGGGTCCTCCGTTCGGGTCTGTGTGACCTCGCCGACGACGGCGTAGCCCGCCGCGCGGGCGAGATCGCGGATCTCCGTGGTGTCGGGCGTCCCGCTGTCGACCCGCTTGCAGATCACCGCTCGCTCCGTGTTGTTGTCTCGCTCCGTCACTTCCGTGAGGCTAGGGCGGCCGCGTATTTAACAGTCAGGTCGTCGGCCACAGGAGCCGTTTGTGCCCGCGCCGCTGGTAGACTGTGGTTATCCGCTGTCACCGGCAGTAGGCGACGCGTAGCTATGCCGGTCGCGGCCGCGCTGACTGGTGATGTCATCCGTTCCGGACCCGGCGGTGAGACGATGGGCACGCTGACGGGCGGTTCGGCCGTCGACCGCGACGCTTCCGGTGTCTCGGACGTCGAACTGGTCATTTGGACCGTCGCGCTCGTGGCGCTGGTCCTCGACACGGCACTGACGCTGTACGGACTGTCGATCGGGCTGGTCGAACGCAATCCCGTCGTCCGAGCCGGACTCGACGCACACGGGCCCGTCGTGCTCCTGGTTGCGAAAGTCGCCGCGGTGGCAGTCGCGCTCGCGTTCCGGGTTAGCTGGCCGCGTCTCGGGCTGCTGGCGCCGCTCTCGCTGGCGGTCCCGTGGTGTCTCGCCGTCGGGATCAACGTCGCCGTGATCGCCTCGGCGTGACAGCGTCGAGAACGCGTCATACGGATTATTGTAGATCACTTTGGGATAGCGCCGACTCCGGAGTTAGCGCGTCTCGGTACATCGCTACAGTAAACCGTGGCAGTGGCTACGGGCCACGGGGTTCGTGGTCGCGATTGGTTCGGAGGGGAACACTTTTGACGTGGCAGTCCGACGGCTCACGCGAGGCCCGAACCGCGCCGTGGGTGGCGCGTGGGGACAACGATGCGAAATCCGATACCGATAGAGACCACTCCGCCAGTAGCGGAGGGTGCGTGGGGAGGAACCGACCGACTGATCGACCTGCCGACCGGCGAGACGGCCCTGTGGGTGGTGGTCGTGGCCGCCCTTGCCGCGGACGTGTACACGACGGCGCTCGGTCTACAGGCCGGGCTCGTTGAGGGCAATCCGGCGATGCGGTGGGCCATCGCCCAGGGCGGGTTCGCGGCGCTCGCACTCGCGAAGGTGGCCGCGCTCGGACTCGGCGGCCTGCTTCGCGCCGTGCGGCCACAGTACCGGCTCGTGGTGCCGCTCGGACTGGCCGTCCCGTGGCTGGCGACCGTCGCCGTCAACGCCGTGACGCTGGCGACGCTCTGATACGGTTTATTGTAGCGATTTACCGGTACGCGCCAACCTCGGGGTTGGCGCTATCCGGAAATGATCTACAATGATCCGTATGAGGCGGACGCGACGCTGCCGCATCCGTGCCGGACGGGGCGAGCGCCCGCTGGCACGAGTGCCACGGCGATCACTCGCCGTCGCGATTTTCGGGGCGCTTGAGCGACAGCACCGCGCGCTCGAACGAACAGACGAGCGTCTCGTCGCGGTAGGCCTCGACGCGCATCGTCACGACGCCGCGGTCGCCGTCGCTGGTCTCGCGCTTGTCGAGGACGGTCGACTCGGCGCGGATCGTGTCGCCGTGGTACACCGGCGCCGGGTGTTCCACGTCGTCGTAGGAGAGGTTCGCCACGATGGTCCCGTCGGTGGTGTCGGGGATCGAGAGGCCGACCGCGAGGCTCATCGTGTAGAGGCCGTTGACGACGCGCTCGCCGAACTCCGTGTCGGCGGCGAAGTCGGCGTCGAGGTGGAGCGACTGCTGGTTCATCGTCAGGTCACAGAACCGCTGATTGTCCGCCTCGGAGACGGTCCGGCGTTTCTCGTGTTCGATGGTCTCGCCCACGTCGAACGCCTCGTAGTACTTCCCGGGCATGACAGATCCGTCGACGCGCCGGGGGTTAACCGTGATGGCGCGTCCGTAGTTTCAAACGTCGGCGCGTCCTACCCCGGACATGGCACGCCGGAGCGTCCTGTTCTCGCCGGGCGACCGGCCCGATATGTTGCGGAAGGCACCTCGATCCGGGGCCGACACCGTGGTCTTCGACCTCGAAGACGCGGTCGCGCCCGACCGGAAGACTGCGGCCCGCGAGCACGTACGGGGGGCCCTCGCGGAACTCGCCACCAGCGGCGACGGCCCCGGCGTCGAAGTGTGCGTGCGGATCAACCCCGTCGACCGCGGCGCGGCCGCTGATCTCGACGCCGTCCTCGACGGCGTCCCGCCCGACGCCCTCGTCGTCCCCAAAGTCGGGGACGCCGCAGACGTCGAACGCGTCGCCGTGCTCGTTCGGGAGCGGAGCGCGACACTGCCGATACTCGCACTGGTCGAGTCGGCCGCGGGCGTCCTCCACGCCGAGGGCATCGCCGCCGCCGATCCGGTCGACGCCCTCGTATTCGGGGCCGAGGACCTCGCCGCGGACGTGGGGGCGACCCGGTCCGACGAAGGGACCGAAGTGCTCTACGCCCGCGAGCACGTCGTACTGGCGGCGAGCGCGGCGGGCGTCGACGCCGTCGACACCGTCTACACGGACTTCGAAGACGACGCGGGACTCCGCGAGGCGACGGCGTTCGCGCGCGACCTGGGGTACGACGGCAAACTCGCCGTCCACCCCGCGCAGGTCGGGCCGATCAACGAGGCGTTCACGCCCGATCCCGAGCGCGTCGAGTGGGCCGAGCGCGTGCTGGCGGCCCGTGAGGCGACCGACAGCGCGGTCTTCGAGGTAGACGGCGAGATGATCGACGCGCCGCTGATCGCACAGGCCGAACGGATCGTCGAACGCGCCCGGGCCGCCGACCGGGAGTGACCGCCACGCGGGCGGACTACCGTAGCCGTGCTGACGGCCGTGGACGATCCGTTCGCGCCCGCTCGCCACGCCCGCGGTGGTTTTTTGCGCACGCCGGTCGGTCCGTGTGTATGGCGGACGAGGTCAATCCCTTCGAGAGCCTCCGCGAACAGATCGACGACGCGGCGGTACACATCGACGCCGAACCCGACCGGATCGAGCGGCTCAAACACCCCGAGCGCGTCCTCGAAACCTCGCTGTCGGTCGAGATGGACGACGGCTCCGTCGAGATATTCAAGGGCTATCGGTCGCAGTTCAACGGCGCCCGCGGCCCCTACAAAGGGGGGATTCGCTATCACCCGCAGGTCTCCCGCGACGAGGTGAAGGCGCTCTCGGGGTGGATGGCGATCAAGTGCGCCGTCGTGGACGTGCCCTACGGCGGCGGGAAGGGCGGGGTCCGAATCGACCCCCGCGAGTACTCGGCGGCGGAACTCGAACGGATCACTCGATCCTTCGCCGTCGAACTCCGCCCGATCATCGGCGAGGACAGGGACGTCCCCGCGCCGGACGTCAACACCGGCCAGCGGGAGATGAACTGGATCAAGGACACCTACGAGACCCTCGAGAACACGACCGAACCCGGCGTCGTGACGGGGAAGGCGATCGCTAACGGCGGGAGCGAGGGCCGCGTCGAGGCGACCGGTCGATCGGTGATGCTCACCGCCCGCGAGGCCTTCGACTACCTCGACGTCGACATGGCGGGTGCGACCGTCGCCGTCCAGGGGTACGGCAACGTCGGCGCGATCGGCGCGCGCCTGCTCGACGACCTCGGCGCGGACGTGGTCGCAGTCTCGGACTCCTCGGGGGCGATCCACGACCCGGACGGCCTCGATCCGGTCGCGGTCCGCGAGCGGAAAACCGAGACGGGCGACGTGGTCGACTACGACGCGCCCGAGCGACTCACCAACGAGGAGTTGCTGACGCTCGACGTGGACCTGCTGATCCCGGCGGCGCTGGAAAACGCCATCGACGAGGCTCTCGCCCGCGAGGTGCGTGCAGACGTGATCGTCGAGGGGGCGAACGGCCCGCTGACTCCCGAGGCCGACGACGTCCTCGCCGACCGGGACGTCCACGTCTTCCCGGACGTCCTCGCCAACGCCGGGGGCGTGACCGTCTCCTACTTCGAGTGGGTCCAGAATCGCCAGCGCTTCGCCTGGTCGGAAGAGCGCGTCAACGACGAACTGGAGACGGTGATCGTCGACGCCTTCGACGCTATGACGACGGCCTACGAGCGCCGCGACCTGCCGACGCTCCGGGTCGCCGCCTACGTCCTCGCGATCCAGCGGATCTTCGACGCTACGGACCAGGCCGGGATCTGGCCCTGATACCGTCGAGTCGGGACTGCCCGCGCTCGCGGTCCCGGGCGGTCGATGTCGCGTCGTTTCAAGAGGCGCGGGTCGGTACTCCGGGCATGGTCTGGAACCCGCTGGCTGACGGCGACCGATCGTTCGACGCGGCGGACGCGCCCGCACCGCTCTTTCGCGATCCCGTCTACGACGGGGCGGCCGATCCCTCGATCATGTGGCATCGGGATCGCGAGGAGTGGTGGATCCTCTACACGCAGCGCCGGGCGACCGTCGAGATGCCCGGCAGGGCGTGGATCCACGGCTCAGAGATCGGCGTCGCCACCTCCGACGACGGGAGCCGGTTCCTCTATCGGGGGACGCTCGATCTGGACATCGAACCCGGCCACAACACCCACTGGGCGCCCGAGATCCTCCACCACGACGGCACCTACCACCTGTTCGTGAGCTACCTCCCCGGGGTCCCGCAGGACTGGGTCGGCCCCCGGTATATCGTCCACGCGACCAGCCCGGACATGGTCGAGTGGACCGTCGAATCGCGCCTCTCGCTGTCCTCCGAGAAGGTCATCGACCCGGACGTCCACCGCCTCCCGGACGGCACCTGGCGGATGTGGTACAAAGACGAGTCCGACAACTCCTACATCTACGCCGCCGACAGCGACGACCTGTTCGAGTGGGCCCATCGCGGGGCCCCCGTCCTCGACAACAAGGGTCAGGAGGCGCCCATCGTCTTCGAGTGGCAGGATTCCTTCTGGATGCTGACCGACTCCTGGGACGGCATCAGCGCCTACCGCTCGCCCGACGGCCGCGAGTGGACCGAACAGGACCGGCTGCTGACCGACCCCGGGAAGCGACCGGGCGACGACTACGAGGGCGGCCACCCCGACGCCTTCGTCGTCGACGGGCAGGCGTACGTCCTCTATCACGTCCACCAGTCCGCCGACGGCGAGCGGTACACGACGGGCGACGATCGGTCCCGGCGGACGGTCCTACAGGTCGCCGAACTGGCCGTCGAGGACGGCACCCTCACCGCCCGGCGGGACGCGCACTACGACCCGGACGGGGACGGCGAGTGAGGACGCTGGCGGTCGGTTGTCGCTCGGATTCAGCGGCTTCTCCACTCCCGGCCGCTCTCTCCCGGACTGCGTCACGTTTCTCCCCCTGGACCTGCGGGCCGGGCTCGCGGCCGATAAACGGACAACCGCTATACTGAATCTCCCGGTGTCGAGTGACGATCGACCGCGCGACCGGGCGGTTATCCGGCCGGAGTCCCAAGCCAGTGGTATGCCCGTCTACGAGCGCGAGACAGTCGTCGACGCACCCTTCGCGGACGTGTGGGACTTCCACTCGCGGGTGACAGGCCTCGAAGACCTTACGCCCGACTGGATGCACCTCCGGGTCGAGTCCATCGTCGGCCCGGACGGCGCGCAGTTCGACGACCGACAGGCGGTGCTGGTCGAGGGGTCGAAGATCCACTCGACGGTCCGGCCGCTGGGCGTGGCGCCCGCCCAGCGCTGGACGTCGGTCATCGTCGATCGCGAGGAGAGCGAGGGGCGGGGGCTGTTCCGCGACGAGATGGCCGAGGGGCCGTTCCCTCACTGGCTGCACACCCACACCATCGAGGCCGTCGACGGCGGTACCCGCGTCCACGACCACGTCGAGTACGAACTCCCGCTGGGGGCGCTGGGTCGGGCGGTCGCCCCGCTCGGTTTCATCGGGTTCGCGCCGATGTTCCGGCACCGCCACCGCGAGACGAAGCGACTGCTAGAGTGAGGGATCGACTGCGAGAGGGGGAACCGACCACTGAGAGAGAGCGACCGCGGGGGTAGGGGAGAGACTCCCGTCCGACCCAACTCTTTTGCGCCAGACGTTCCCATACAGGATATGGTAGACGTTGCAGTCGTCGGCGGGGGTCCCGCCGGTCTGAGCGCCGCACTGTTTACAGCCAAGAACGGTCTCGATACGGTCGTCTTCGACACGGACAAGACGTGGATGCACAAGGCCCACCTGTTCAACTACCTCGGCATCGACAGCGAGGACGGCACCGAGTTCGTGGAGAACACGCGCGAGCAGGTCGCGGAGTTCGGTGTCGACCGCCAGCAGGGCGTCGCCGTCGAGTCGGTCAGCGAGGACGGCGACGGCTTCGTCGTCGAGACCGACGAGGGCGACCACGAGGCCGACTACGTCGTCTTCGCGACCGGGACCAAGCGCAACCTCCCGGAGGAACTGGGCTGTGAGATGACCGACGAGGGGCCCGTGGCGGTGGACATCGACATGGAGACGAGCGTCGACGGCGCCTACGCGACGGGTGCGACAGCGCGGGCCGAGAAGTGGCAGGCGATCATCTCGGCTGGCGACGGCGCCGCCGCGGCGCTGGACATCCTCAGCGAGGAGAAAGGCGAGAAGTTCCACGACTTCGACACGCCCGCCGACGCGGAGTAGGGCGACTCGCTGGCTACCGGCGACGGGTGCGGGGCCACACCGAAACCGGGGACGTGCGCCTCGTCGTGGACGGAGGTATAAATATAATACAGAGAGAATTTTTATCTGTACTGATGTAATTGCCCGACGATGTCGGGATGGGGCTCACAGGACGATCCAGTGTGGCTGACAGTCCAGGGACTGTTGCTGCTCGTCGGTGGACTCCTCGCCTCGTGGTGGTCGTACAGGGACGCCGGGGGTCTGACCGTCGCCGACGCCGTCGTTGGGGCCACTATCGGTGTGCTCTTCGTGCTCACACAGGTGGGGACATCCTTGCGTCGGCAGGCGGGGGACCCCCTGATCGGTCGAGCGGGGGGTGTGATCGCCGGTGTGTTACTGGTGGTGGTATCCGACCCGCTCATCGACGCCTACCCGGCCGTCGCTGCCGCCATTTTCGCCACGGTGGCTCTGGTCGGGACTCCCGGGACCGTCTTTCTCTATCATCGGGCCCGCGGTGCCTGACAGCCGTATCGATCGTCTCGACCGACCAGTTCGATCTGCGAGTGATATCGCTGTCGTCGGAACCGACCCTGTCGATCAGCGCGCGACTCGGTGTGGACGAGTCCCGAACACCGTCGTCCCACGGGGTCGTTCCGCTCACGGTCGTCTCCCGGCCGCTCTCCGGTCTACTGGATACTGACCACCGGTCCACACAGCACCGCACCACGCCCCTCCCCAACCGACTGCGGTGCTCGTCGCTCTCTCCTGTGATCCTCGTCCGCCGTCAGAGCGAACTCTGACGTGCCTTCGCTCACCCGTTCGCGAAGACCTCGCACGGCCCCGTCGCGAGACGTGACTCGCGACGGCGCGCCACAGCAGCCACACGGGACCGTTCGCTCGTGGTCGGTGACTCGCGCCCACCGGAAGACGAAAGGGGACGCCAGAGAAACGGCAGGCGATGGCAGACGGGACGCTGTCCCACCGTCTCGAAGCGCGCGTCTCGCCGACGGCGGCGCTCGCGGTGGCCGTCCTCGCGGTGTCGACCAGCGCCATCCTCGTCCGCTGGAGCAGTGCGCCCCCGACGGTGGCGGCGTTCTACCGCGTACTCTTCACGGTGGGCCTGCTCGCGCCGCTGGCGTTCTCGCGGTACGGCGAGGACCTGCGCTCGCTGGGGCGTCGCGACGCGCTGGCGGCGGCGGTGACGGGCGTGGCGCTGGCGCTGCACTTCGCGGCGTGGTTCCAGTCCATCGAGTGGACCAGCGTCGCCGCGTCGGTGACGCTCGTCCAGACCCAACCGCTGTTCGTCGCCGTCGGCGCCGCCCTCTACCTCGACGAACGCCTCTCCCTGCCGAAGGTCGCGGGGCTGGTCCTCGCGGTGGCGGGGGCGGCGGTCATGTCCGTCGGTGAGTTCCTCAGCGGCGGCCTCGTGGGGCCCCGGCCGCTGGCGGGCAACGCCCTCGCCGTCCTCGGAGCGGTGATGATGGCCTGCTACGTCCTCGCCGGGCGGTCGCTCCGGGAGCGCGTGGCGCTCGTCCCCTACGTGACGGTCGTCTACGCGGCCTGTGCGGCGGTCCTCTGTGGCATCGTCGTTGTGCAGGGGGATCCGCTCGGCGGATACGAGTCCGTCGAGTGGGGCCTCTTCCTCGCGATGGCGGTCGGCCCGGGCGTGTTCGGCCACACCGTCGTCAACTGGGCGCTGGAACACGTCGAGTCCTCGGTCGTCAGCGTCTCGCTGCTGGGCGAACCGGTCGGGAGCACGGTGCTGGCACTGTTCCTGCTGACGGAGGTGCCCGGCACCTGGACCGTCGCGGGCGGGGCGGTCGTCCTCGCGGGGATCTATCTCACGTCGCGCGCTCGGTCGACCTGATCGCTCGGCGCGGCCATCAGGCCGCGTGCTTCTCGATCTCGCCTTTGAGCGCGGCGCCGTCGAAGTCGTGTTCCGGGCGGATGTTGACGAAATCGAGGAAGTCACGGGCCGCCATGAGCGCGTCGGTGTCGTGGACTTCGAGGGCGGCGGTGACGGCGTGGCGGGCGCCGATCAGCGGTTCGAGCGCGCCCAGCGCACAGGCCGTGTCGTACGCGCGAGCGTCCTCGATGGCGTCGTCGCGAACCTTCGTCGCGTCGATGAAATAGAGTTCGCCCCCCGAGACGAGGACGTTCTCGCGCTGGAGGTCGCCGTGTGCGAGGTTGTGGTCGTGCATCCGTTCCAGGGCTTCGAAGAGGTCGACCGCGTGCAGACGCACCTGATCTGGCGGCAGGTCGCCGAGCGATCGGAACTCGGGGAGATACTCCAGCACCATCACGGCCACGTCGTCGAACTCGAAAGCCTCCTTCGGTTCGGGTGCGTTGACGCCGATCTCGCGCATCCGCTCGTTGGCCTCCAGTTCGTGCCGGGCCATCTCGATGGGCGCGTCGAACCGCTCGAAAAATCCCTCCGTCCCCGAGGAGAACGCACCGAGGTTGCGCCCCGCCGTCAGCAGGGCGTGGACCAGCGAGTTCTGCTGGGTGACGACCTTCACGAACAGGCGGTCGTTGACGACACAGGGGGTCGACAGCCAGTTGTCGGCCTCGAGGAAGACGACGCGGGCGCTGCCGAGGTCGTAGCGGTCCATCACCTCGCGGACCGCGCCTTCGAGCGTCGGCCAGGGCACCGTCCCCCGGAGAAGTCGCCGGAACGCCATCCGTCCGGCGAGTGGCACCCCACCCGTTTAGTGGTTCTGTCTGTTCACTCCCGACCGCCGGTCGCCCGCCGCGTAGCCTTTATTCCCGGCGGCGGCAATACTTGCGTATGGACTTCGCGCTCCCCGACGAACACCGGATGATCCGGGAGACGGTGCGGGACTTCTGCGACGAGGAGATCGCCCCTATCGCCCAGGAGATCGAGGACGAACACCGATTCCCGGCCGAGGTGTTCGACGACCTCGCCGACCTGGACGTGCTGGGAATCCCGATCGACGAGGCTCACGGCGGTCTGGGGGGCGACCAACTGATGTACGCACTGGTCACGGAGGAACTCGGCCGCGTCTCGGGGTCGATCGGCCTCTCCTACGCCGCCCACGTCTCGCTCGGGAGCAAGCCGATCGAACTGTTCGGCACCGAAGCTCAGAAAGCGCGGTGGCTGGAACCCCTCGCCCGGGGGGAACACCTGGGCGCGTGGGCGCTGACCGAACCCGGGTCCGGGTCCGACGCCTCCGACATGGACACTACCGCCGAACGCGACGGCGACGAGTGGGTCCTGAACGGGACCAAGCAGTTCATCACCAACGCCAACGTCGCGGGGTCGGTCCTCGTGAAGGCCGTGACCGAGGCCGACGCGGGCTACGACGGCATCTCGACCTTTATCGTCGATCCCGAGGACAAGGGGTTCGAGATCGAAACGGTCTGGGACAAGATGGGGCTGAACGCCTCCCCGACCTGCGAGATCCGCCTGAACGACGTGCGACTCCCAGAGGACCGCCTGCTCGGCGAGGTCGGCGCGGGGTGGGACCAGACGAAGAAGACCCTCGATGGCGGGCGTATCTCCATCGCGGCGCTGTCGGTCGGCCTCGCGCAGGGGGCCTTCGAGGCGGCGCTGTCCTACGCCAGAGAGCGCGAGCAGTTCGGCCAGCCCATCGGCGAGTTCGACGCCGTCCGGGACATGCTCGTCGCGATGGACCGCAAGATCGAGCGGGCGCGCCTGCTCACCCACAAGGCCGCGACAAAGTACGACCAGGGGGCGGACGTGACGCGGCTCTCCTCGATGGCGAAACTCGACGCCTCGGAGATATCGCGGGAGGTCGCCGAGGACGCCGTGCAGGTGCTGGGCGGGTACGGCTACACGACGGACTTCGCGCCCCAGCGCTTCCTCCGGGACGCGAAACTCATGGAGATCGGGGAGGGGACCAGCGAGATCCAGCGGCTCGTCCTCGGGCGTGAACTGGGGCTGTAATGGGCGTTCTTCCTGGGCCGTCTCAGGGCAACTCGCGCAGACTGGCGAGCATCTCGTCTAAGTCGGTGTCGGTGACCGCCAGCGAGAAGCCGTCGACGCGGGCCAGTTCGGCGGCGTGGCGCCACACCGTCTCGTCGTCGAGACCGTGGAGGACGACCGCGTTAGGCGTGGGTTTGACGACTCGCAGGGCCACCAGCGGTCCCTCGCCGCTGGTCACGTCGGTGAAGACGAGCGCGCGGTTGGTCGACTGGCCGTAGAGGCGGTAGAACTCCTCGGAGGAGAGCCGCGAGATGGCCTGGATGCTGTTGATGACGGTGTGGCCGGCGACGGTGTCCTGATTCCCGTCGACGAGTTCGGTCGCGCCGATGGCGTCGTAGAAGTCGCCGATGGCCATGCTCGCAGGGTACTCCCGGAGGTCGTGGACGATCTCGGAGTCGAACCCGGCCGAGAGGACTCGGGCGTGCTGGCGGATGTGACTGCCGCCGCGGCGTTCGTCGATGTCGAGGATGGATTCGACGGTCCGCTTGACGACGCCGATACCGGGGCTCTCGCGGCGGCCGCTCTCGTAGTCCGAGACGACCGAGGGCGACACCGAGAGTTCCTCGGCGAGTTCGCTCTGTGCGATCTCGAAGTCGGTGCGCCACTTCCGGAGGGTCCCGCCGGGGTCGTCGCTGAGCGCGATCTCGCCCGCGATCTTCTCCGCGAGGTCGCGACGCTGTCCGCTGGCCATTGTCCGAGTACTGACCCAGACGCGACAAAAGCGTATCGGACGCCGCTCAGGAGTCGGTTCCGCCAACTGCGCCCGCGACGGCGCCGCCGACGGCCCCCAGCACCAGCGGGTAGAACAGTCCCGCGAGTAAAATCGCGGTCACCAGTGTCGGCCCGGCGACGGCGTCGTCGCCCCCGACCCGGAAGAGGAAGGCGCCGACGACGGCAAGCGGGAGGTAACCGAGGACGACCGTCGCCCCCGCCTGCGCCCCCTCGGCGAGCGACTCGGTGCCCAATCCGGTCGCTGCGCCAGCGCCGACGACCGCGAGGGCGACGACGGCGTACAGCGCCGTCAGCGCCGGTTCGCCGCTTCCGGCGACGAAATTGACCGTCGACTCGCCGAAGAGCCCCGGGACGGTCGCCGCGACGCCGTGTGCGTTGTAGAACAGCCACCCGACGAGCTTCCACGCCACCGGGTCGCCCGCGAAGAACTCGATGACACCCGTGACGAACGCGTCCCGGATACTCGACCCGTGCAGGAGGTACGTGACGAGGTAGCCGAGCAGGTACGCCCCGACACCGGCGGCTGCGCCGCGTCCGATCGGCAGGTTGTCGAGCGCGTCTGTGGACATAGAACATCTCCTCGGCGAGCCGACAAGTGTCTTGGGGGCGACGCGGTCCCACCGGACGAGGAGTGCCGCTCCGAAACCACTAACCGGGCCACCCGCCTGTGTTCCGCCAATGGACTGGACGGAGAAGTACCGGCCGTCGTCGCTCTCGGAGATCCGGGGCAACGACACGGCCCGGGACGCCCTGAAAGAGTGGGCCGACACCTGGGAGGACCACCGCGAGGCGGTCATCCTCCACGGGTCGCCGGGCGTGGGCAAGACCTCCGCCGCCCACGCGCTGGCCAGCGACAGGGGGTGGCCGACCATCGAACTCAACGCCTCCGACTCGCGCACCAAGGACGTCATCGAACGGGTCGCGGGCGAGGCCGCCAAGAGCGGGACGCTCAGCGCTGGCGGCGCCGGGCGGCGCGTCGTCATCATGGACGAGGCCGACAACGTCCACGGCAACGCCGACCGCGGCGGGTCGCGAGCGATCACTTCGCTGGTCAAGGAGGCTGGCCAGCCGATGATCCTCATCGCAAACGAGTTCTACGAGATGTCCAACGGCCTCCGGAACGCGTGTCAGGACATCGAGTTCCGCGACGTCTCCAAGCGCTCGATCGTCCCCGTCCTCCGGGACCTCTGCCGGAAGGAAGGCATCGAGTTCGAGGACGACGCCCTCGAACAGATCGCGGACATGAACAGCGGGGACCTCCGCGGAGCGGTCAAGGACCTGCAGGCCCTGGCGGAGGGGCGGGACGCGATCGCCGCCGAGGACGTGGTGACGGGTGAGCGCGACCGCACCGAAGGCATCTTCGACTACCTCGACACCGTCATCAAGGAGGCTGGGCCCGAGGAGGCCCTGAAGTCGTCCTACGACGTCGACGAGACGCCCGACGACCTCATCAACTGGATCGAGGACAACATGCCCAAGGACTACGAGGGGCGGGAACTCGCGGTCGCCTACCGCTTTCTCGCGAACGCGGACCGCTGGCTCGGGCGAGTGCGCGCGACCCAGAACTACTCGTACTGGCGCTACGCGGGCGGCCAGATGACCGCCGGGGTCGCGGCCGCGCGGAGCGAACCGAAGGGCGGGTGGACCCGCTACGGGCCGCCGAGTTACTGGTCGAAACTCGGCCGCTCGCGCGGGAAACGCGACACTCGCGACTACATCGCACAGCACATCGCCGAGGCCAACGGCGTCAGCATGTCGACCGCCCGCCGGGAGATCATGCCTCACCTCGCGGTGATGACCCACCACTGCAAGAACCGCGAGTTGACCGTCGCGATGGCCGCCCGCTACGACTTAGAGGAGAGCCACGTCTCCTTTATTACGGGGAGCGGCGAGGACACCAACAAGGTCCAGTCCGTCGTCGAGGACGCCGCACAGTTGCGGGCCGAACGGGCCGCAGAGAACGCCGACGGTGCCTTCGAGGGCGGGCGTGCTGGCGACGCCGGTGGTGAGGACGACGACGGTGACGGGGACGACGCGGCTGCCGAGTCGGACGCCGCGGGCGATGCTGGCGACGAAGCGAGCGCGGCCCAGGCGTCCCTGGACGGCGCGACCGAGACGACCGCGGCCGACGACGAGGACGACACCGAAGCCGATGCGGCCGACGACGAGAACCAGTCCGGACTCTCCGATTTCATGTGAGTGGTGCCGACCGTCCGGAAACCGCGTCGGTCAGTCCGCTCGGGCCGCAGTCACGGTGTGTGACCCGTCGCGTTTCGAAAGTGTCCAGACCGCGCCAGCGATCAGCACGAGGACGACGACGGCGCCGACGTCGGTCAGGGTCTGGTCGAGGCCGAACTTCCGGCGGGCGACGAGCATGTCCAGCCAGGTGACGGCGCTCGCGAGCGCGAACAGCAGGCGCGCGCGGGTCAGCCCGCGGGCGTGTGCCCACAGCCCACCGGCTGCGAGCGCACCCCAGAGGAGGAAAGAGAGCGCGTAGTAACCCGTCAGGACGCTGATCGGGACGACGAACAGCGAGCCGTCGAGCGCGAGGTGGAACGGGACGGCGGCCGCGGCGGCGAGCGCCAGCGTCCGCAGACCGCCGACTGCGGGCGTCTCGACGGTCCAGGCGCAGGCGGCGGCGAGGCTCAGCAGGATCAGCGATGCCGTCGCGAAGTGCGCGGCGGTGATGAGCGCGGTGAACTCCGTCACCGTCAGCGCACCGAGGATGATCTGGGAGGGCAAGAGGGCGACGGCGGCGGTGACCGCCCACTTGACGCGGCGGTCGTCCTGGCGCCGCCACGCGGCGTACAGCAGGCCCAGCAGTGCGAACCCGACGAGCATCGCCAGCAGGCGGTGGGACCACTCGATGAAACTGACGAAATTCGCCGGAAAGAGTCCCAGCCACCCGTCACAGAGCGGCCAGCGGCGCTCGCAAGTCAGCCCGGCGCCTTTGTAGGCGGTGTACAGGCCGACGAGCATCAACAGGAGGGTTCCGGCCGTCGACCCGAACAGGAGGTTTCGAAACCGGCTGTCCATACCCGGCGTTCGGGCGCGTATCCACTTCTATGCTCTGATCCGCGCGTCGCTGTCCGTCGGTCTGTGCGTCGAGTGGCGACGGCAGACACCCGGAACTGTTCGGGCGCGTGTCACGTGCCATCGTACGTCACCTGTCGAACCGCCCTCCGACAGTTGGCGGCAATAGGAATCTTTTTTCCCGTTCCGGCCGCCCCCTCGCTATGGGACTGGACGAAGACGCACTGGAGTATCACCGGCAGGAACCGCCCGGGAAGATCGCCATCTCGACGACGAAGCCGACGAACACGCAGCGGGACCTGCAACTGGCGTATTCACCGGGCGTCGCCGCCCCGTGTCTCGAGATCGACGAGAACCCGGACGACGCTTACCAGTACACGAGCAAGGGCAACATGGTCGGCGTCGTCTCGAACGGGAGCGCCGTCCTCGGTCTCGGAGACATCGGCGCCCAGGCCTCCAAACCGGTGATGGAGGGCAAGGGCGTCCTGTTCAAGCGCTTCGCCGATATCGACGTCTTCGACATCGAACTCGACGAGACCGACACCGACGCCTTCATCGACGCCGTCGCCGCCATGGAACCGACCTTCGGCGGCGTGAACCTGGAGGACATCAGCGCGCCCGAGTGTTTCCGCATGGAGTCCGAGCTGCGCGAACGCATGGACGTGCCGGTGTTCCACGACGACCAGCACGGCACCGCCATCATCTCCGGCGCCGCCCTGCTGAACGCCGCCGAGATCTCCGGGAAGGCCCTCGAAGACATGCGGATCGTCTTCTCCGGTGCGGGCGCCAGCGCCATCGCGACGGCGAAGTTCTACGTCTCGCTGGGCGCGAAACGTGAGAACATCCTGATGTGTGACTCCTCGGGGATCATCACCGAGGAGCGCGTCGCCGAGGGCAACGTCAACGAGTACAAAGAGGAGTTCGCCCGCGACGTGCCCGAGGGCGACCTCGCGGACGCGATGGACGACGCCGACGTGTTCGTCGGCCTCTCGATCGGGGGCATCGTCGACCAGGAGATGGTACGGTCGATGAACGAGAACCCGATCATCTTCGCGATGGCCAACCCCGACCCCGAGATCGACTACGAGGAGGCCAAAAGCGCCCGCGACGATACGGTCATCATGGGGACGGGCCGCTCGGACTACCCCAACCAGGTCAACAACGTCCTCGGATTCCCCTTTATTTTCCGCGGGGCGCTGGACGTGCGCGCGACCGACATCAACGAGGAGATGAAACGAGCCGCCGCCGAGGCGCTGGCGGAACTGGCCCGCAAGGACGTGCCCGACGCCGTCGTCAAGGCCTACGGCGACCAGCCACTCCAGTTCGGCCCCGAGTACATCATCCCCAAGCCCGTCGACCCGCGGGTCCTCTTCGAGGTGGCCCCCGCCGTCGCCGAGGCGGCCATGGAGTCGGGTGCGGCACGGCAGGAGATCGATACCGAGGCCTACGTCGAGCGCCTCGAAGCACGTCTCGGGAAATCGCGCGAGATGATGCGCGTCGTCCTCAATAAGGCCAAGAACGACCCCAAACGACTCGCTCTCGCGGAGGGGACCGACGAGAAGATGATCCGCGCGGCCTACCAGCTACAGGAGCAGGGTATCGCCGAACCGGTTCTGCTGGGCGACGAGTCGAGCATCCGCGAGACGACGACGAACCTCGGACTGGACTTCTCCCCGGAGATCGTCGACCCGCGGGCGGGCGACTACGAGGCCTACGCCGACCGCCTGCACGAACTCCGCGGGCGCAAGGGCGTCACCCGGAGCGAGGCGACGGAACTGATTGAGCAGGACACGAACTACCTCGCCAGCGTCATGGTCGAACAGGACGACGCCGACGCGATGCTGACGGGGTTGACTCACCACTACCCGTCGGCGCTGCGCCCGCCGCTGGAGGTCATCGGCACCGCGCCCGACGCCGACTACGCGGCCGGTGTCTACATGCTCACCTTCAAGAACCGCGTCGTCTTCGTCGCCGACGCGACGGTCAACCTCGAACCCGATTCGGACGTGCTCGCCGAGATCACGCGCCACACCGCGGAACTCGCCCGCGACTTCAACGTCGAACCGCGCGCCGCGCTGCTCTCGTACTCGAACTTCGGCAGCGTCGAGAACGAGGGCACTGCAAAGCCCCGCGAGGCCGCACGGATGCTCCGTGAGGATCCCCAGGCCGACTTCCCGGTCGACGGCGAGATGCAGGCCGACACCGCTCTCGTCGAGGACATCCTCACCGGAACCTACGACTTCGCCGAACTCGAACAGCCAGCGAACGTGCTGGTGTTCCCGAACCTCGAAGCGGGCAACATCGGCTACAAACTCCTCCAGCGACTCGGCGGTGCCGACGCAATCGGTCCGATGCTGGTCGGCATGGACAAGCCCGTCCACGTCCTCCAGCGCGGTGACGAGGTCAAAGATATCGTGAACCTGGGCGGCGTGGCCGTGGTGGACGCCCAGCGCGAGGAGCGCGAGTAGTCCGGGCGCGGAGCGCCCGTCTTTCGACCGCGTGAGCGGTCACTACTCTCTCTGTCGGTGGCTGCGGCTCGCGTCGTCTTCCGACCGGTTTAGTAGCCGAACCGGTCGCGGACGAGCACGACGGTAGTGCGTCCCTCTTCGAGTTCCTGTCGGAAGATGAGCTGTTTGGCGATCGCGGAGTCGACGCCGTAGGCCTCCTTTGCGCGTTCGTTCTCGAGAGGGTAGGCTACGGATTCGAGGCGGTCGAGCGCGTCGTCCAGCGTCGGGACGACCTTGTTCACGCCGCTGACGATGATGACGTTTCCAGCGGCGAAGGGGTACGCGCCGATGCGACTGCCCGAGCGGTCGGCCGCGACGAGTTCGCCTGTCGCCGCGATGGCGTTGACGCCGCCGAGGAAGTAGTCGGCCGTCTGTGACTCGCGCCGGGCGGCCTGTCGCTGGGCGTCGTCGTCGATGCTCCAGATCTCGTCCGGGAGGCTCTCCCAGTCGTGGTCGCCCTCGCTTAGATACTCGACGAACCCGATCTCTTCGAGGGTCGTCGAGTGACCGTTCATCACCGACGACCCTGCGGGGACGAGCGACTGCAGTTCCCCGAGGGCCTCGTCGGCCGAGTCGACGACGACGACCTCGAACCCGTTGTCCTCCAGGTTCGCGACGGCCTCTTCGATACTCTCCTCTGTGGGCAGTTCGTCCAGCGATTCGTCGATGTCGGTCTCGTCTACGTAGTCTGATTTCTGGGACATGTTGGCGTCGGTGTGTCGACACCGATCAGTAGCCAGTGGCGACGCATAAGTGCTCGCGGACACCGATGTCCGGTAGTTACGCCGGTGTTACCTCGCGATCTCCCGCGTCGAAGAACGGAGTCGGCGAGGGGGCTGTGGTCGGTGGTGGTGCCGGAATCGGGCGCGCACCGCGGGATCGTCGGGTGCGGACGCCCGCCGACACCGAACCGGGTCGGCCCCCATCGCGACCGGGAAACCCGTCGCCTAGTCGCTGGCGCCCCGGTCCGATCGGGAGGGTGGCGGGATGCGCTCCTCGGAAGTGGGGCGTTCCGGTAGTACGCAGCGGTCCGGTTCGTCGTTGACGTGGGCGTACTGGTCGGGGGCGTTGGCCAGCGGGTGGGCGGGGTTGCGCCCGCTGTCGATACGCGCGGCGCGGATCGAACCGAAGTTACGGATCCGCGTGCGGATCCCCCGCCAGTGCAGGCCTGTCGAGGGGGGGACTGTCACCGGGTGGGGCGGGTCGAACTGCGGACTGCGCTCGCCGATCACAGTGGTGTTTACGTTTTCGGCCAGGTCGTCGTGGTCGATGAGCACGCCCACGCGCGCGTCGCCGGGCGAACGCGCGGCGAGGACGTCCAGCCCGAGGTGGAGCGCGCGGTACTCGGCGACGTTGTTGTCGGGCGCGCCGTTCGGGACTGAGAGGCGTGCGACCGTCTCGCCGTCGCGTGTCTCGATCACGACACCCAGTCCGCCGGTTGACCCGTCCCCGTCCCTGTCGTGGACCGCCCTGTAGGATCCGTCTGTCGCGAGATAGAAATCGCGGTGGTGTGTCCGGGGCGGATGCGCGATGTGGGGCGTCGGTGCATCGTCGAACAAGTCCCGCAACGTCGGCCGGCCATATGCGGCCATACGACACGTTGGTGGTCCGCTAATTTAAATATACGGGGAATCTGGCCTGTGTTCACTCGACACGTTCGGAACGCGCCGCGATCTCTTTCGGATCGTCGATCCGGGTACGGGGGCAGGTTCGACTGGAGACCGATACGACCGGGGGCGTGCCGCGGGCGCGGTGTGTGGCGTCGAAGTCCGGGGACGGTCGCGCGGTCAGGATCGGTCGTGGGAGTGGCCGACGATCAGGGCGACGACGTTCAGCACCAGCAGGGCGGCGAACGCGGCGGCGGTCGTCGACGAGTCCAGCCCTGTCGTCGCGAGCAACGGCAGGTGGAGGAACGGGAGGGCGATGGCCGCCCAGAAGGCCACACCCGTCAGCGGTTTCACGACGGCCGATCCGAAGTCGGGGACTGCGACGTCGCTATCTCCGATCGTAGCTCCGAACTCACTCGATTTGCTTGCCATTCTGGAGGGACACCTCGTCTACTACCGTGATGGTGTGGGACCATCTTATAACCGAGAGAGGGTTGGGATGATTTCACTCCGTTTCACACACATGCGCGAGTCGTCCATCGTTTCACGAGCAGTTCTGCGGGTCGCAGAAATTTTATTTCGGTTTCTAAGTCGTTTTTCGTCGGGAAGGGTGGTCGGCTGTCCGGCCGCTCGCCGACCGATTCCTGTCCTCCCCGGACACCGCCAGCCTCGGGTGGACGCCCCTCTCTGTCATGTTGGCCCCGGGCGCTCTGTCAGCCGAGGATGGTCACTGTGACCGGGTGGCTGGTATCCGGTGTCCGGAGCGGTGCCTCGTCGACGAAGTGGTCGCGTGCCGCCGTCCGCCACTCTTCGACGGTCTGTTCGTGCAGCTCGCGGTGTCGATCGACGGTGTACTCGGCGGCTGGATCGGTCCGGAGCTGATCTTCGGTGTCCGCGGGGTCGGGATACGCGGGGACGCTGTCGTCGAACAGGTCCGTCGGTTCGACGTACACGTCGGCGGGGGACTCGCCGCGGTCGACGTGCAACCGCGCACGCATTCGACCGCTGAACGGCGGTGTTACCCGGAGGACGACTGTCGCGCCTCGCTGCTTGTGGGCTTCGACGGCCGCGATGGCGTCCGACGCCGTCACCGCGACCGACCGGACGACGGTCGGGTCGTCCGGCTCACCTGACGGCGGCTCCGAGCTCTCGTCCATGTCTCCCGTCAGGGGGCTCTTCTCAAAAACGCCATCGATCGGCACGATTCGGGATCTGCAGCCGCCGAACCGGCTCGATCGAGCCCACACACTGTCTGTTTTTCACGAGTGATAATCGGTGGCATGGATTTATGTCCAATCTGGGCTTCTATCCAGTAGTCGGTGGCAAGACGGTGTTACGGTATCTACGATGACGACGGCCAACACTCACACAGACGGGGAAACGACGGTCCTCGTGGTCGACGACGAGCGCGACATCGCGGACCTGTACTCCACGTGGCTCCAGTCGGAGTACGAGGTTCGATCAGCGTACGGGCCGAAGGAGGCCCTAAACCACGCCGACGAGGACGTCGACGTGGTGTTTCTCGACCGGCAGATGCCGGAGATGACCGGTGACGAGGTGCTGGAGCGGATCCGGGAGCGGGGGCTCGACTGCCGGGTCGTGATGGTGACGGCTGTCGATCCGGACTTCGACATCGTCGATATGCCGTTCGACGACTACCTCACCAAACCGGTGATGATGGACGACCTGACGGACGCGGTCGAACGGATGCTCACGCGCGACTCCTACGGCGACAGCGTCCAGGAGTACTACGCGGTCGCCTCGAAAAAGGCCACGCTCGAAGCGCAGAAAGACCCCGTCGAACTCGAAGACAGCGAGGAGTACCAGCAACTCGAGACACAGGTCCAGGAGATGCGTCAGGAGACCGATCAGACCGTCGACGAGATGGAGAGCCAGGACTTCAAGTCGATGTTCCAGGAGTTCCCCAGCGGCTGATCGGGTGCCATCGGAACCCGAACGCATCGATCTGGGTCTGTTTCGATCTCGACAGTGACCGATACTGTCGGCTGTCCGTCCGTGAAACGATTCGCCACTCCGAGGTGGCGAACTCCTCCGATATGATACAGCCGACAGCATGAACTACCACTGTCCTCGTCTCGGTCACCTGCCTGTCTCGATAATCGCTTCGTCCGTTCGACGTCTCCCCCCGACAGCACACGAACCTGTGTGGTCGCGGCTCTCTGGAGCGTACGGCCGTCCGAGAATGCCCGGGGAGGGCTCCGAACCCTCGATCTCCGCATGTCCCAGGTACGGGGTTGACAGACCCCGCGGGCGCATGCCAGCTGCCGCGCACGGTAACCCTATGAGTGCGGCGCTATGTCCAGCTAAGCCACCCGGGCGCACTCTGTCGTAGCGTGGTGGCTACCTTTAACCTTCTCATCTCGGGCGCGCGTCGGCGCGCCGTGTGGCCGTTTCGGCGCCCGACGCTACCAGTGTACACGCCGATCGGGGGCCACCCCCGGATTTATACCTCCGGACGGGTACACCTCCTCCATGGAGATACCGGCCCTCGTTGAGCAGACACTCGGTGACGAGGACGTCCGGGCGGGCGTCTCGCTGGGCGACGAAGACGCGGTCTGTCTGACGCCGACGCGAACCATCGTCTATCACGGCGAGAGCATTCTCAGCGACGAGAGCGTCGCGGAGTACTCACACGACGTCGAGTGCGTCTCTGTCAAGGATGGGCGTCGAAAGACCAAGTTCGTCCTCGAGTACGTCGACGGGTCGCGCTCGTTCACCGTCCCCTCGAACCGCGGCGAGAAAGTACTCCAGGTCCTGCTGGAGGGGGTGCTCCGTGTGGCTGGCGTCATCGACGACGACGAGTCGATCGCGGGCGTCTACCGCTTCAGCGAACTCACGCTCGCCATCACCGACCGGCGGCTGATCAAACACATCGGCCAGGTCGTCTGGGACGACGACTACGAGACCTACCCCTACGCCGACGTGACGGGTCTCGAGTTCGAGGAGACGAGCGTGGCGATGAACGTCTCGGTCGTGGTCGACGGTCGCCCACAGCGCGTGAAGGTTCCCAGCGAGGAGGGCCCCGTCGTCAGGCGGACACTCGAGAGCGCGCTGTTCGAGTTCTACGACGTGGCGTCGCTCGAGGAGTTCAACCGCGTCGTCGACGACACCGACGACGGTGGAGCCCCCGACGACGCTCCTGCGGAGAGCACCGACGATCTGGACTTCGGCTCGGGTATCGATCCGCTGGTTACGTCCGGTGCCGACGAGGAGAGCGACCCGTTGTTAGGTGACGACGGTCCCGCAACCCCCCAGTCCGACCAGCGGACGGAGAGCGGTCGCCCCGACGCGGGAGGCCCGTCCGGCCGTGCGAGCGACGGTCGCGACGATGCGGGCGGGACTCGCGAGAGTGGGAAGCGCCGGACGGACTCGCCCGACCAATCGGGGGCCGACCGGCCGACGCGGGACCGATCCCCCGACACTACAGAGGCGTCGTCCGCCTCCGACACCGACCGCGGTCGGAACGCCGCCGGGTCGCGGGACACAGATAGCGATCCCTCGGCCGGAACCACCGGTGGCGACCGGATCGACCCGCTCGGCGGCGATCGGGAGGAGGCCCCAGCCGACGGACGTGACGCGGACACTACTGCCGGGAAGACGAGGCCTGACGCGACCGATGAGGGGGCTGGCGTCGACGAGACGGCGGCCGACGAGTGGTTCGAGGGTGACGGGCCGACCGGCCAGCCCGCGGACGACGATCCGACGGACGCCGGTGCCGATATCGCCGCGCAGCTGGGGTACGAACCGGCCAGTCAGGCCGAACTGGAGGCAGTCTCCGAACAGCTCGACGAACTGACCGACGCCGTCGACCGCCAGAACGAACTGCTGAAGCGCCAGCACAAGGCGATCAAACAGCTCGTCGCGGAACTGCGAGAGCAGTAGTCAGGACTCCCGTCCGGTCACCTTCCGGATGCACGACGACCCGAACGGACCGTGTTCCGCGGACTCGAACTGCACGAAGTAGCCCGTCGAGAGACCGGCGCCACAGCGCCGACAGGAGAACTCTCCTTCCCTGATGATTACGTCGCTCTCGAAACTGACGTAGTTCCCGCTGGTCGGGACGACGGTGTCGCCCTCGCGCTCGATGACGCCCCGGACCTCTGCGGTTTCGAGTATCTCCCGCGTCAGGCTCGGGTTCGTGGTGACCGTCTCGATGCGGTCGATGGCCTCGGCCAGCGACAACTCCCCGTGTTCGAGCACCGAGAGCAACTCCACGCCCAGTTCGACCGGATCCTCCTCGCTCACGCCCGGAACTGTCGACCCCCGCCGAAGTAAGCGTTCCGTGCTGCGTACCGACCCGGAGTCGGTGCGGGCGAGCGTCCGCGAGCGGCGCGAGCGGGTCACGCGGTCGAGACGAAACCGGGCTTGCGCTTCTTTGACCGGCCTCTTTTGACGGGGTCGAGCGCTCGATGGCGGCAAGCGCGACGCCAAAAAAAGGTCGTGTCCCGGACCACGAGTGAAAAGGTCGTGTCCCGGACCACGAGTGAAAAGGTCGTGTCCCGGACCACAAGACTTGTAGTGGGCGCACGGACAGTACTCATCGATGACGGTCAGCCAGGCGACGCGGCGACAACTCGCCAGTCTCGGGGTGCTGGCGAGTGCGCTCGCGATCGCGGCGCTGGTCTTCTCACCAGCCGCGGTTGCGCAGTGGCTGACCGGTCTCTCGGATCACCTGCCGCTGTTCCTGGCCGTGCTCTTTGCCTGTTACCTGGCGCGGCCGTTCCTGATGGTGCCGGTGAGTGCGCTCTCGATCACCGCGGGGTTCGTCCTCGGTGTCGAGGTCGGTGCCGTCGTCGCGATCACCGGGACGCTCGTCTCCAACACGATCCCGTTTTTCCTCGCGCGGTACGCCCGGACCGAAGATGGCCTCCTCGGGTCTGTGACTCGATCGAGCGACCGGATCGTCGAGCGGACCGGACAGTTCCGCGGGGTCGTCGCTGCCCGTCTCGCACCGCTCCCGGCCGACGCAGTCTCGTCGGCCTCGGGGCTGTCGGGCGTCTCGTTTCGGGCGTACATGCTGGGGACGCTCGTCGGCGAGTCGCCGTGGATCGTCGCCGAGGTGATCGCCGGGAGTTCGATGCACACGCTGTCGGTCCACGGTCTGGGCCACAGCCTCGCACTGTTCGCCGGTGCGACGGCGCTGTCGGCGCTGTTGCTCGCTGGCCCGCTCTACCGGCACTTCGCGGACGGGACGCCCGCGGTCGGCGGCTGATCGCAGGCGACGCTCGCACCGCGTGGCTCACGTCACGAACTCGAAGCGCGCCCCCGGATAACTCCCGTCGTCGAACTCGCTATCGGTGATCGACACCGTCCAGCCGTGTCCGCGTGCGATCCGCTCGACGATTGCGAGGCCGAGTCCGCATCCGCCGTTGTCGGTCGTGTACCCGTTCTCGAACACCGCCTCGCGCTCTTCGGACGGGATACCGTCCCCGTCGTCCGCGACGTAGAACCCGCCTTCGGGCAGTGCACCGATGCGGATCCGGTCGGCGCCGCCGTGGTCGACGGCGTTTCCGAAGAGGTTCTCGAGAAGGTCACAGAGGCGGTCCGGGTCGGCCTCCACGGTGCGGTCGTCGGCGACGGTTACTGTCGTGTCGTTCGTTTCGACCCGCTCGATGGCTCGTTCGACCGCCGACGCGATCGGAACGGGGTCGGTCGCACCGACTGCCTGGCCACGCCGCGCGAGCGTGAGCAGGCTGTCGACGAGGCCGTTCATCTCCTCGATGGCGTCGAGCGCGTCCGCCAGTTGTTCGGTGTCGCCGGTCTCCCGGGCGAGTTCGATCCGGCCCGCGGCGACGTTCAGCGGGCTCTTGAGGTCGTGGCTGACGACGCTGGCGAACTGTTCGAGGTGCTCCTCGCGGCGCTTGCGGTCGCTGATGTCCCGGAAGACACCGACGGACCCGCGGAACTGTCCGCCCTCGGTCAGCGGTGTGAGCTTCACCTCCGCGAACCGCGTCTCACCGTCGCTGGCGACCGTCCGGACCTCGTAGGTCGCCCACTCGCGCTCGTGGCCGCGCAGTTCCTGGAGCAGTTCGGTGCCGCGCTCGGCGTCGTCCTCGTGGACGAACTCGCTGTGGTGACGGCCGACCATCTCCATCCGGTCGTACCCCAGTTCGGTCGCCATCGCCTCGTTGACCATCTCGATGCGGCCCTCCTCGTCGAGGACGTACATCGGGTCGCCGACGTTCTCGACCAGCGTGCGGTACTGTTCGAAGCGGCGACCGCGGTCTGTCCGTTCGCGGACGTGGATCTGTACCAGTGGTACCCCGTCCAGTTCGAGGCCGTCGGCGGTTGTCCTGACCGGGACGCGCTCGCCGTCAGCCGCGACCAGTTCCGTCTCGGCGCCGTCCAGTTCGGCCGCGGCGATCGACGCGGGCGCTTCTCCGTCGAGGTACAGGGTCTCGTAACGCTCCCCGATCACGTCCGCTCGGGAGCGCCCGAGCAGGTCGGCCGCGGCCTTGTTGGCGTCGACGACCCGGCCGCTCTCGGACTCGACCACGAGGATCGGATCCGGTGCCGACTCGACCATCGACCGGTAGCGCCTGTGGGCCGTCGCGTCCTCACGCTCGCGTTGCTCGCGCGGCGTCGCGTCAGTGATGAACCCCTCGATTGCGACGAGGCCGTCGATCCCCTCGCCTGGCGACTCGCGGTGTGACGCCGACCCTCGCTCGCTGTCGTCGTCGGCCACACCGCGGACGGAGACTCCCCAGTCGTGGTCCGTCCCGGCCCACTCGGACCGTCCGGTCTCGTTCTCGTAGACGCCGCGACCCCGCTCCCAGAGCCAGCGACGCCGTCCGTCGGCCGTAGTGATCCGGTAGGTCACCTCGAAGGGCTCGCGCTCGCGAAGCGCCGTCTGCACCTCGTCCCACATCTCCTCGCGGTGCTCGTCGGCGAGGATGTCTTCGCCCCAGTCGACCGTACCGGACTCGAGTTCGGCTGGCGTGTATCCGGTCAGTCGCTCGGCCCCCTCGCTGACAAACTCCATAGGCCACCCGCGCTCGTTGCGACACCGGTAGACCATCCCGGGGAGGTTGCTGAGAAGAGTCGACAGACGGCGCTCGTGCTCGCCCAGGGCCGCCTTCGCGCGGTGTTCCGCGACGGCGCGCTCGATCCGGTTTGCCAGTACCGTGTACTGGTCCGTCCCGGTCTCTTTCTCCAGGTACTCTGTCACACCGGCGGAGATGGCTTCGCTGGCGATCTCCTCGCTACCCTTGGCGGTAAAGAGGATAAACGGGAGATCCGGACGCCGCTCGCGGACCTGTTCGAGTAACGCCAGTCCGTTCGTCCCCGGCATGTCGTAGTCGCTGACGACACAGTCGATCGGCTCGGCGTCGAGCCGATCCAGTACCGCGTCGGGGTCCGTCTCGGTGACGACCGCGAGCGGGTCACTGACTCGCTCCAGGTACGTGGCCGCGAGGTCGACGAATTCCGGCTGATCGTCGACGTGTAACACCCGTATCGGGACGTCACCCGACTCCACCATGGCGGCCCGTTGTTCGCCCACGCTAATAAATTCGTCAGGCTGATACTGTGGTCCCGATTCGCGAGTCCGGTCGAACGGGCCGGTCAGTAGAACGTGTCCGCACAGTCGTAGACGACGCCGTGTTCGGGGCAGACGTACTTGCAGTGGCGGTGGTACATCGATCGATCACAGATCGGACACGGCCTGCCGCCCGACTTCTCCATGTCGGCATCGTGGGCGGGCGGACGCTTCAGCGTGTCGACCGCACCGGCGGGCGACAGTCGTCCCGAGGCGCCCCGGGTGCGGCCCGGACACGGCGGAGTCGAGTCGAAATCTAGAGAGAGTTCGCCCCGTTTTCGAACAACGCCTATGTGCGTCGTCCGGTGAGAGACACGTCATGGTACGCGTCTCGCTCTCGGATCGGTTCCCCGGTGGACTCGCGGGCGTCGGAGTCGCCCTCGCAGCGGGGGTCGCGGGCGTCCTCGGATCGTTCGCGGCCGCCGGGTTCGCGCCCGGGTTCACCGTCGCACCGGTCGACACGGCGCTCTCGAAAGTGATGCCTGGGTTCGCGATCACGTTCGCGATCACCGTTCTCGGCGACCTGGGCCAGCAACTCAATCTCGCGTTCGCCACGGTACTGGTCGCTGGCGCGTACGCCCTGTCGACGGCGCTCGCGATGGTCGCTGGGCGGCGCCTCGACCAGCCGTGGATCCCGACTGTCGCCAGCGCGGGGGCGGTCTGGGCGCTCTCGGTGGCGCTGACGGGTCGCCCGACGCTCGCGGTCGGCCCCGCTGTGGCGGTCGGGTTCGTCGTCGCTGTCGGCGACCTCTCCGTGGCCGCCAGCGGCCCGGCCCGTTCGACTGACGGCAACGCCCGCCGTCGCGTCGTCTCTTCGCTCGCTGCCGCCGTCGGTGCTGGTGCCGTCGGTTACAGCGTCGGCGCGGACCGGACCGAGCGCAGCAGCGCGACCGACGACCGGGGCAACCAGAACATCTACGGCGACGTTGACGTCCCCGAGTTCGACGTCGAGGATCGCCTGGCACTCGCCCGCGAGCGCTCGCTGGACGTCGCGGGGACGGACTCGCTGCTGAGCGACCCGTTCTACCAGGTCGACATCAACTCCGTCGACCCGCAGATCGACGCCAGCGAGTGGACGCTCTCGATCACCGGCCAGGTCGAACGCGAGACGGAGTTCACGTACGCGGACGTCGCGGCGATGGAGCACGAACACCGATTCGTGACGCTGCGCTGTGTCGGCGAACCGCTGAACGGCCGCAAGACCGACACCGCCGTCTGGAGTGGCGTCCCGGTCGAACGGATCCTCTCGGAAGCGAACCCGACGCCCGACTGCAACTGTGTCATGCTCCGGGCCGACGACGGGTATCACGTACGCTTCCCGCTGGACGCCTTCCGCGAGGGGATGCTCGCACTGGGGATGAACGGCCGCCCGCTCCCGCGGGGCCACGGCGCACCGGCGCGTGCGCTCGTCCCGGGTCACTGGGGCGAGGTCAACACCAAGTGGCTCACCGAAATCGAGTTCATCCAGACCGACGAGGTGGGCTACTGGGAGAAGAAAGGCTGGCACGGCACCGGCCCGGTCAAGACGGTGGCGAAACTCCACGCCAGAAACGGCCTCGACGACGGCCGTATCCAACTGGGCGGCCACGCCTACGCCGGTCTGCGCGGCATCAGCGACGTCGAGGTGTCGGTCGACGGCGGCGACACCTGGGAGCGCGCGACCCTCTCCGAGGCGTTGCCCGACCCGGACGTCTGGCGCCAGTGGGCCTACGAGTACGACCCGCCGGCGGACAGCCACGAGGTGGTCGTCCGGGCGACCGATGGCACCGGCGACCTCCAGCCCGAGGACGAGTCGTCGGCGTACCCTAGCGGGGCGACCGGTTGGGTGTCGAAGACCGTTTCTCCATAATTACCGTCAGGATAGTTACCAAACTCGGTCGCCGGCTCCGCACCGAGAACCCGTGGGAGACCGTCTCACTATCAACTCGAAAACAGAACGTGTATTCTGGAAACACTTTTTGAGTTGCTGTCGTATTTGCACGTGTGCATTCCCGCTGTCCAGCACGCTCCGGCCCTCCCCTCCGAACGGGCTCGCAGCGCACGGCATCGAGACTGCATCGACTGCAAACTGACCCCCACAGCCACGGCGACGCGCCGGTGAACACGCCATGATTCGGACGCTGCTCCGCCGCGTCGCCGGCGTCGTCCGCCGCGTCTTCGTCGTCCCCGGACGCCGCCTCGAACCGCTCGCGGTAGAGCCGCCCGAACGCCTGTCTGCGGAGGGTGGCGATCGCCGCCTCGCGCTCGTCGTGGAAGGTCGCCGCGACCGCGGTGTCCGCAAAGGGCGCCGGGTGCCAGACGACGCCGTCGACGTGCTCGGACCCCGTCTCGACGACCTCGTAGTCGGGGTGGTCCGCGCGCCAGGCGTCGAACGCCTCGCGGTCGCCGACGAACACCCTGAGCAGCGAGGCAAAGAGGGCGTCGCGGGCCGTCTCGACCACCTCGCCGGTCACCCGGCGGCCGTACTCGTCGCGATCGAACTCCATGGCCCGCGTGACCTCCCGGACCACCGTCTGGGCGGCGGGGCCGACCGACTCGTAGGCCTCGCGGGCGTCCCGTTCGGTCTCGGGC